>Ga0265297_10001362_pt1 | contig 58067 bp, 54 predicted proteins | sample Munlanlwell13791_FD_192502 | JGI IMG/M metagenome (GOLD analysis project Ga0265297, IMG submission 192502) | Leachate microbial communities from a municipal landfill in Southern Ontario, Canada - Leachate well 137-91 | ecosystem: Engineered > Solid waste > Landfill > Unclassified | place...
CTGCCATGAACCAGAATCCTAAGGCAGTCTTTCTATTGTCGATTCGGTTCATGGCACCCTGAACCGAACGTCCCGTAATTTAACCGCCTTAACGTTCTGGTTCAGGGTGATGTCCTAGACCAGACTAGACGATGGGGACGATACCATTAACTTTTTGTTTAATATAAATCTGCCATGAACCAGAATCCTAAGGCAGTCTTTCTATTGTCGATTCGGTTCATGGCACCCTGAACCGAACGTCCCGTAATTTAACCGCCTTAACGTTCTGGTTCAGGGTGATGTCCTAGACCAGACTACCCCGCCAATTGCCTTACCCGGGGCGGGGCCCCGCCCCCCTGCATTACTCCAGGCGGGGGACGATGGGGACGATACCATTAACTTTTTAAAGAGCCTACCGCCTTTGTAGCTTTTTATCTGCTTCTCGCGTTTCAGAGCAGCTGTTTTTATATCAAAATCTTCTTTGTGAACAAGCTCCCAAGGGCCTCTGTTCTTCGTCGAGCATGTTTTATTTTGGTTATGCCCTGCTAGTCTCTTTGTTACGTTACCAGTGCTACCTATATAATATTTTTGGCATTTGGGACTATAAATTATATAGATATAATACATATCTGTCAATATGCCCTGGACCAGACTACCCCGCCAATTGCCTTACCCGGGGCGGGGGACGATGGGGACGCGAATTACTTTTTTCTTTTGATCTTTTTTGGTTTCTCTTTAGATGCGGTTTTCGCCTTCTTATCTTCTGCCGGCTTCGCCTCTTTTTTTTCTTCAGCCTTTACTTCTTCTTTCGGCTCTTCCTTGGCCTGAGGCTCGACGCTCTTCTGAGGCGCGGACGGCGTCTTAACGACTTCTTTCGCGGCCACCTCGTCCTCATCCTCCGGCACTATCTTCGCGACAGACGAGAGCTTATCTCCCGCCTCTATCTTCATCAATCTGACACCCTGAGTAGAACGGCCGGTAGAGCGGATATCCTTTATCGGAGATCGGACTATCATGCCTTTTTCGGTAATTAGCATAATCTCATCCCTATCCGAAACGATCTTTAACCCGACCGCCTCGCCGTTTTTTCCCGTCACTTTTATATTTATAATACCTTTGCCGCCTCGAGATTGCAACCTGTATTCTTTGAACGAGGTCCTCTTCCCGAAGCCCTGGCCCGTCACCGTCAGGACGGTCTGGTCCGGCCTTACCACCGCAAGCGCTATACACGCGTCTTTCTTCCCGAGGTTTATCCCCCTGACTCCTTTGGCGGCGCGTCCCATCTCGCGGACCTGGGACTCTTTGAACCTGATAGCTTTCCCTTCGCGCGTCGCCAGCAGTATCTCGTCTTCGCCGTTCGTCGACTCGACCTCGATCAGCTCATCGTCTTTCTCGAGGCCTATCCCGATAATGCCGCCTTTCCTGGGGTTCGAATAAGCCGTAAGGGCCGTCTTTTTGATAAGCCCGCCCCTCGTGGCCATTATAAGGAAATGGCCTTCCTTGAATTCCCTGACGGGAACGAATGTGCTGATATTCTCCCCGGTCGAGAGCTGAAGCAGGTTTATTATAGCCTTGCCTTTGGACAAGCGGCCCGCTTCCGGTATCTCGTGCACCTTAAGCCAATGGACTATGCCTTTGTTCGTGAAGAAGAGCATATAGTCGTGGGTCGAGGCTATAAAGAGGTGCTCGATGAAATCCTCCTCTTTCATATCAGCCCCGGTGATGCCCTTACCTCCGCGCCGCTGTTTGCGGTAGCTTGAAACGGGCAGCCTCTTTATGTAGCCGGTGTGGCTTATAGTCACGACGACATCCTCTTCGGCTATGAGGTCTTCAATTTCGAGCTCCTCCGCTTCCGGGGCTATTTCAGTGCGCCTGTCGTCCCCGAACTTCTCCGAGAGCTCTTTCGTCTCGCCCTTGACTATCTCGAGGACCTTCTTCTCGCTGGCAAGTATCGACTTGTATAGTTCTATCTTCTTTATCAGCTCCAGGTATTCCTTCTCTATCTTGTCGCGCTCGAGGCCTGTCAGCCGCTGGAGCTGCATCTCGAGGATCGCCTGGGCCTGTTTGTCGGAGAGCTCGAACCTCTTCATCAGCTCTTCTTTTGCGGCGTGGGGGCTGTCCGATTCTTTTATTATCTTTATGATCTTATCGAGGTTCTTAAGGGCTATCTTCAACCCTTCGAGTATATGCGCCCTGTCCTGGGCTTTCGCCAGTTCGAATTTCGTCCTTCTTATTATGACCTCTTTCCGGTGTTTTATGAACTCGTCGAGCACTTCCTTGAGGTTCAACACCCTGGGCCTTCCGTCGACGAGGGCGAGCATGATGACGCCGAAGGTCTCCTGCATCTGCGTATGTTTGTAGAGCTGGTTCAATACGATATTGGCGTTCGTCCCGCGCCGGAGTTCGATGACGATGCGCATCCCGTCCTTGTCGGATTCGTCCCTTAAATCCGTGATGCCCTCTATCTTTTTGTCCGTAACGAGATTCGCGATCGATTCGATGAGGTTCGCCTTGTTGACCTGATACGGTATCTCTTTTATTATTATGGCTTCTTTGCCGTTCTTCTGTTCCTCTATGAAGGCCTTGGCGTTTATCTTAAGCCGCCCCCTGCCGGTCTTATACGCGCTCTTTATCCCTTCAGTGCCGCGGATGATACCGCCCGTCGGGAAATCCGGCCCCTTGACCTTCTTCAGGAGATCCGTTACCTCGCAATCAGGATTGTCTATGACGAATATAACCGCGTCAGCTATCTCCCTTAAATTATGAGGCGGTATGTTCGTCGCCATACCTACAGCTATACCGCTCGAGCCGTTCACCAGGAGGTTCGGCAGGCACGACGGCAGCACCGTCGGCTCCGTCAGCGACTCGTCGAAGTTCGGCACAAAATCCACGGTATCTTTGTCCATGTCGAGGAGCATCCAATCGGTGATGTGCTCCAGGCGCGCCTCGGTGTACCTCATGCTGGCGGCTGTGTCTCCGTCGACCGACCCGAAGTTGCCCTGTCCGTCGACGAGCGGATAACGAAGCGAAAACTCCTGCGCCATCCTTACGAGCGTATCATATACGGCGCTGTCTCCATGCGGGTGGTATTTACCGAGACAGTCTCCGACGATCCTCGCGCTCTTCTTGTAGGGCTTGTTGTGCTCCAACCCCAATTCCTTCATAGCATACAGGACCCTCCTGTGGGCGGGTTTCAGCCCGTCCCTTACGTCGGGAAGCGCGCGGCCGACTATTACGCTCATCGCGTAATTGATATAGGAATCTTTCATCTCTTCTTCGATATATACCGGTATTATCTTCTCATTGCGTGTGTACATTTGTCTCCCTCGGAATCTATTAGTAACCAGAAACCAGAACGGCCAAATCACCGCTTTTTTCTTTTTCTGGTTACTGGTTACTTTTTTTCTGGTTACTCTTAAATATCCAGCACCTTAACTTCGTGCGCGTGCTTCTCTATAAATTCCCTGCGCGGCTCCACGGCCTCACCCATCAAAACAGTGAACATGGCGTCAGCTTCAACGGCGTCTTCGAGCATCACCTTCAGGATCGTGCGCTTTTCCGGATCCATGGTCGTATCCCACAACTGCTCGGGGTTCATCTCTCCGAGACCTTTGTAACGCTGTATGGACATGCCTTCTTTGCCCACAGTCATTACGAACCGCAGGATGTCTTTCAGGTTGAAGAACTCTTCGCGGGTCTTTTCCCTCTTTATCACATATTTCGGTTTCCTGACGTCCTTCCTGGACGACCTTTTAGCGGCCTCCGCTTCGCTCTCATCGCTGTAATCTTCAACGTCAACGCCGAGCTTCTCTATCCTCTCGACTATCTTCTCGATCTCCCTGGCTTCATAGAACTCAACATGCTCCACACCCCGCGTCTTTTCCTCCAGGGCTTCTTCCTGGGCAGACTTCCCTTTTCCTTCTTTATCCTTCTTCTTTTGCCCATTGCCATTATCTTCGCCCAGATACTTGGCCAACTCATCGTCATTATATAGAAAATGGTCTTCGTACTCCACTTTTACCATATAAAGTGGTAGTTTTTTGGTCTTTTTATGCCTAAAACTGATGTATTTTGAGAAACTCACTCCACGTCTCTCTACAGCGTTCGACAGGTTTTCAAGCTCGACCAGGGCATCCAAGATGGCCTTAAGCTGCTTATCCGTAAACTGGTGTTTATCTTTCTGGCGCGTCACTTCCATGCCTTCGGAACCAAGTTCAAGCAGCATATTATTGAAATCGTCTTCAGTCTGTATATACTCTTCTCTCTTGCCTCTCTTGATCTTGTATAGAGGAGGCTGGGCAATATAAATATGCTCTTTCTCTATCAGCGCCTGCATCTGCCTGTAAAAGAATGTCAGGAGAAGCGTCCTGATATGCGAACCGTCAACATCGGCATCGCACATAAGTATTATCTTGCCGTAACGGAGTTTTTCGATATTGAACTCTTCTCCGATACCGGTGCCTATGGCGGTTATCATCGTCCTTATCTCTTCGTTCGACAACGCCTTATCGAGCCTCGCTTTTTCGACGTTCAATATCTTGCCCTTTAACGGCAGGATCGCCTGGAACCGCCTGTCGCGCCCTTGCTTCGCGCTGTTGTGGACAAAAATGCCGCTCGACAGCGCGAAATTATGGGTGTTTGGAACCTCTATATCGTAGACGTCCCTCTGTTCGGTAAGCCATTCGACGCGCTTTACTTTATGGTTGTAATTCCTGGCGGCTTCCCAAAACCTGCAAACGTCATTATCAAAAAATCTTCCCAGTAGTGTACCGAACTTCAGCAAGTTTTTGTTTTGCGGGGCCAACTTTTTTCTCTCTTCTTCGTACTCAGAAACAGCCCTGTTCTCGTCGACAAGCTTTTTTGCCAACGCCATACTATGATTAAAATATGTTTTATTATAAGCTTCTTTCCTTTTTAACCTAAACTCGCCCGTCCATTGTTCTTTCGTTTTTTCCCTGCGCCACAACCACAGGGTGGTATTCTCCCATTGTTTTTTTGAACTGTCGGAATGTCTTTTTCTATGCTCCGGATGTCCCCCAAAATATCTTTTTGTATTTTCGGACTGCTTTTCTCTATTTTTGGGATCGGCCCAGTATTTTTTTTGCGCCTCATTTATTATGTGCAATATGTTTTTTCTGAAAGTCTTGTCCGCGTAGAAAAACTCCATATATTTTTCCAGCATATATTTTTTATACACGGGATCTTGCCATTGTTTTTTGGCTCTCTCGCTGAGCATCTTGGAGCATTGCTTCATAAGGGCCGACATTTTCTTTCTGTATTCTGGGGATCGCTTTGTTTCATTGCATTTTTCTATGACTTCTTTGGTATGCAATGTCGCCTTGGCGTGTTTCCTGTGATGCGCCATATGGTATTTTCTGCCCATTCTTATAATATTGTCCGGATTATTATTCATCTTATTAAAATCAATATGATGTTTATCCTCTCTTCCATATGCGCAATAAACGCCGTGCTCCATATTATAAGCATCCGATAGCAGATGGGTAAATACCCATGCGTTTTTCTTCGTATCAAAAACCATAGGATAGCCTTTTATGGTAACCTTCCCTTCTATGGCAGATAGTTTTGTCGTAAACGGCATGAGAGATTCGCCTGGCGCAAGGTCCTTTGCCTGGGTATAGAACCCGTCTCTTGTCATAAAAAGATGGCCTGGCGTGCAGGTTATTTTTTCATCGTTATCCAAAATCACATTTATAACTTCGGCGTTCCTTTTTGTACACCTTGGGTGTGCTATTTCTTCTACGCTCATCGTGCCGGCAGTTGTAATCGTGTAACAATAATTCTTTTTTCCTTGCTTCCATTCATTGGCAAGCTCTATAAAACTCAGGTTTCTTCCGTCGGCCAGAGCAACTTTTGTGTCTCCGTCAAAACAGCCTCCGGCGCTATCCCCTTCCACAAAATAGAGCTCGCATAATGAAGGATCGGATTCCTGGCAATCGGCAAGCTTGCCGGGCAGCGACGCGCCTTCCAGCGCGCCTTTCCGCCTGGTGAGCTCGCGCGCCTTCCTTGCGGCCTCTCGCGCGCGCGCGGCCAGGACAGCTTTCTCTATTATCTTGTTCGCGATAGGCGGGTTCTCTTCGAGGAATCCGCCGAGGGCCTCGTTGACTATCGACTCAACTATGCCTTCGACCTCGGAGTTGCCGAGTTTCGTCTTCGTCTGTCCTTCAAACTGCGGGTTGGGGACTTTCGTACTGATGACGACGGTCAGCCCTTCCCTCACGTCGTCGCCTGATATGGCCGCGTCCGACTCCTTAAGGAGGTTCTTATTTTTGCAATACTGGTTTATCGTCCTCGTTAAAGCGGATTTGAACCCGGTCAGGTGGGTGCCGCCCTCGATGGTATTTATGTTGTTCGCGAAGGTGAATATGTTCTCGCCGTAACCGTCGTTATACTGCATCGCCACTTCCGCTATTATCTTATCTTTCTCTTTCTGGAAATATATGACCTTCTTGTGGAGCACATTCTTATTCTTATTTAAAAATTCCACGAATGACACTATGCCGCCGGAGAACTTAAACTCCATCTCCTTCTCTTTCACCCTCTCGTCCTTCAGGGTGATCCTTATATCCCTGTTAAGGAAGGCAAGCTCTCTTAAGCGGTTGGCGAGCGTGTCGAAACTGTATACTATCTTGTCGCCGAATATCTCCTTGTCGGCCTTGAACGTCACGCGCGTCCCCGTCTTCTTCGCGGTACCTATAACTTTCAGCTTCGATGCGGTCCTGCCCTTCTCGTATTCCTGGTGGTGTATCTTGCCGTCGCGCCTTACCTCTATCTCGAGCCATTCAGACAGCGCGTTCACGACGCTTACACCGACGCCGTGCAAACCCCCGGCCACCTTATATACCCTGTGGTCGAACTTGCCGCCCGCATGCAGCTTCGTGAGCACTACCTCGACAGCCGGCTTGCCTTCGGTCTTGTGTATGTCGACGGGTATGCCGCGTCCGTCGTCGGTAACCGACACCGAATTATCGGCATGTATGACCACGTCTATGTTGGACGCGAAGCCCGCCATACATTCATCTATGGAATTGTCGACGACCTCATACACGAGGTGGTGCAGGCCTCTCATGGTCGTGTCGCCTATATACATAGCCGGCCGCTTCCTTACGGCGTCGACGCCTTCGAGGACCGTTATGGTAGTCGCGTCATACTTCTTTACCGCCGCGGCTTTGTCTTTTTCCTGCGTATCTTGTTCCTGAACTTTTTCTATAGCCTTTTTCTTTGCCATCTCTCTCCTCTTAGCTTACAGCTTAAAACTTACAACTTACAGCTTATTTAATCTCGCCTATCCTGAACCGTATATCTTTAAGCTTCTTCCCCTTCAACCTTCCCTCGAGCTTCTTCAGGATCTCCCTCTTCTTCGTGGTAAGTTCGTACAACCAGCTCGACCCGTCCACATTGACTATCATGTTCGACTTCCTGAGCGAAACCGGCCGCGAGTGCGAGGCCCCCGCCTCTCCCACAGCCTCTTTCCATATTTCAATTATATCTTCTTCGCTGAGACGCTTCTCGGGTCCCAGAGTCTTTATGACGCGCTTTAAAATATCCTCTATGGACTTCTTGTCCTTGCCGGCCTCCCGAGTCTTGTCTTTATCGCGTCTCATCATCCCAACTGCATCGGCAGAACTACGTACACATATTCGCTCCCGACCCTTACCGCGCCGGGTTTCTCAGCGTCCACAAGCTCGAAATTTATCATCTCCTGGTCCACGTTCTTCAGGAGGTCCGCGAGGTAATCCGGATTAAAACCCACAGACAACTCCTTACCTTTATAATCCGCGTCGACCTCGACGCGCGCTTCCCCCAGGTACGGGCTGTTCTTGGACGCTATGATCTTATCCTTACCTAACTCTACCTTGATGGCCATTGAGTCCGGGTTCGTAAAGAGCGCCACCCTCTTCACGGCGGACAGGAGCGCGCTCCTCGACACCACTATCTTCTCCTTCGCTTCTTTCGGTATAACCTGCTCGTAATTCGGGAATTCGCCCTCGATGAGCCTGGAAACGAGCCTCGTTTGTCCCGCGTCAAAGAAGACCTGGTTATCCCCAAAGAAGATCTTAACCTCTCCGTCTTCTCCCAGTATCTTATCCAGCTCGTTAACAGCTTTTGTCGGGACTATAAACTTCCGCTCCATCGATTTTGGGAGCTGCATCTTTTCCTCTATCGAGGCCAGCCTGCGGCCGTCCGTCGCTACCAGCCTGATAAACGACGGTTTCACCACAAAGAGGACGCCGTTAAGCACATATCTTGTCTCGTCACGGCTTATCGCGAAACTCGTCATCTTGAGCATCGTCTTCAACTTCTTCTGCGGCAGGTTTATAGAATCCTTGTCTTTCAATTCCGGCAGCTGCGGAAACTCTTCCCTGGGAAGGCCCATCACCTTGAATGTGTTTTTGCCGCAATCGATATTCACCACATTGTTCTTTTTTACGGATATCGATATACTCTCGTTATCCGGCAGCTCTTTTATTATATCAGAAAACTTCTTAGCGGGCACCGTGATCGCGCCTGTTATGGCGGGCTTTACCGGTATCTTTGAGACTATACCTATATCAAGGTCTGTTGTCGTCATTATAATATTCTCATCCTTTGCCTCTATCAGTATGTTGGATAATATAGGAAGGCTCGATTTTGTGTTTATAGCCGTTTGCACGCTCTGTATGCCTTTTAACAGAATATCTTTCGTTGTGTTGAATTTCATCCCCAGTATACCCCCTTCTATTATTATTGTTTTTATAAAAATAAATAGTAAAAGTAGTAGCAGGGCCTGTTGGTATGTCAGTAAGTAGACAACCGCATAAGACACAACAATTTACGGCCCATAAAAGATCCACAACCAGAAAAAACTTATCAACACTGCCAACAGAAAACTAAAAACCGGCTGCGCCTCAAGCCTTAATGTTCTGGACGAGCCGGTCTACAAGAGACTTAAACCCCTCTTTTGATTTAAGGTCATTCTCTATCTTATCATAAGCGTGTATTACCGTAGTATGGTCCCTGCCTCCGAAATATTCCCCGATCTCCGGCAGGGAATAGTCGGTAAGCTGCCGCGCGAGATACATAGCTATCTGCCTGGGGTAAGCGATGGCCTTGGACCTGTTCTTGGCCCGCATGTCGGATAATTTAATATCAAAGTACTCACTGACCTTCTTCTGTATCATCTCTATAGAGACCTTCTTCTCGCCTTCCGCTATCATGTCCTTCAGGACCTCTTTTACAAGATCGACCGAGACATCCTTCTCCACCAGTTTAGCGTATGCGACTACCCTGATGAGCGCTCCCTCCAACTCCCTTATGTTGGTCTTGACCTTCTCCCCCAAAAAATAGAAGACGTCCTCGGGGAGCGCGATCGTCTCTTTCTCCGATTTCTTTTTTAGTATAGCTATCCTCGTCTCAAAATCCGGCGCCTGGATATCGGTCACGAGACCCCACTCAAACCGGGAGATGAGCCTCTCCTCGAGAGATTGTATCTCTTTCGGAGGGCGGTCGCTCGACACTACGATCTGTTTGTGCGCGTCGTAAAGCGCGTTAAAGGTATGGAAGAACTCTTCCTGCGTGGACTCCTTCCCCGCGATGAATTGTATATCGTCGATAAGAAGCACGTCCACACTCCTGTACTTCTCCCTGAATTTCTGCGTGGACCTGTTTTGGATCGCGCCGATCAGTTGGTTCGTGAACTCCTCGCTCGATATGTAGAGTATCTTGACCCGCGGATTTTTCTGGACGGAACGCTGTCCGATCGCGTGCATGAGATGCGTCTTACCCAACCCGACGCCGCCGTATATGAAAAGTGGGTTGTATGCCTTCGCCGGAGAATCCGATACCGCCATAGACGCCGCGTGCGCGAACCTGTTAGAGGCGCCCACTACAAAACTGTCAAAAGTATACTTGGGGTTCAGGCCTATCTCTTTCGCCGGGCCCTGGTTCACGCGGGCGAACGGCCAGAAGGTCTTCGATTCTTTTTTTGGTTCGTCAGCCTTCGCGGCAACGGCCTCTTCGACGGCCGCTTCAGTGAATACGAAATCGACGTTGAGGTCCCTGCCGGACGCCTTTTGTACGGCAGACGATATCAGCGTCATATAGCGTTCCAGCAGCCAGGTTTTAAAGAACTTGTTCGGAACGCCCAGGACCATCGCGTCTTGAGTAATAGAGACGAATCTTATGGGGCTGAACCATATATTGAAAGTCTGGTCGTTTGCAAGTTCCTTCTTTATTATCTCCTGCGCTATTGACCAGATAGACGTTCCCGAATCCGCCACAAACACCCTTTCCTAGTTATCCACAGACTTTTTGCTTGGGTTTTAACACAAATTGTTCGAGTTATTCACAGGTTGTGCACAATAAAAATCAGAAGTTTACGCCCCGCCATCTCCAACGATGCATTGTGATAGGGCGCCGCTTCCTATTTCGCAAGTTGTAGCCAGGTTCCCAAGACCGCAGGAGTTTGCGCTAACGCCGACGCCGCACTGGCTTATGGCGGCAGATCCATCGCCGCACAAGACTGCGTCGCCCGAACCGTTCTCGCAATTGGCATAGCCCGTCCCTATGTGTTTAATCATGCCAGTTGCGCGGAGACGCGGCGCCTGCCACATCATTATTTTAGCCATCTTAATCTACCTGTATTGATTATCAATCGATTAACTCTTATACCACGGTAAAAAGTAAAGGTCAATCTTTTTGTTGACGCCGGCAATAATTGTGTTATAATCTAACGACATAATTAGATGCTTCGGCAGCTACAATGCTTCCGTCGGGCGCATTGCTTAACGCCGCCTCAGCATCGAATTTGTACACAAATTCGAAAGGACTTTTAAATGAAATATAATCTGAGACCAAAATCTAATCTCAAGAGGAAGAGAAAACACGGGTTCAGGAAGAGGATGAAGGACCGCTGGGGCAGGGCCGTTTTGAAAAGAAGGAGACAGAAGGGCCGCCATAAACTGACGGTATGATCTCCGACGAGAAATTCGGGAAAGATGAGCACCTTTTAAAGACCGCGGACTTCAGCAAGGTCTACAAGAGAGGCGTCCCGCACAAGTCCGGCGGGATAATTTTGTACTGCCAGCCTAACGCGCTGGAAAAGAACAGGCTGGGATTTTCCATAAGCTCCAGGAACGTAAAACTCGCCACCAAACGCAACCGGCTCCGGCGGTTTTTCAAGGAAATCTACAGGAAGAATAAGAAAGATCTGCGGAGCGGCTTCGACATGATCATCGTCGTCAAGAGGGACTTTGGCAGTTCCCTGACCTTTAAAGAGATAAAGAAGCATTTTTTAAGATTGGTAAAAGAGGCAGGCCTTTTGACATGAAAAGAGCGCTGATTCTGTTATTAAAATTTTATCGTAACTGCTTGTCACCATACAAGTTACAATGCTGCAGATTTTATCCTTCCTGCTCTGAATACGCTATATCGGCAATAGAAAAACACGGAGCTTTTTACGGACTTTTCAAAGCCGCGAAACGGATACTGCGATGCCACCCTTTTTCGAAGGGCGGGTATGATCCGGTGTAGAGCAAAAAAATAGTAACCAGAAAAGAAGTAACCAGAAATCTGAAAAAGCTCGGTTGTCTGGCTCCATTCTGGTTACTGGCAACTGGTAACTAATCGATTTTAAGGGAGAAACATGGAAAAGAGACTTGTCATTGCAATAGCGCTGTCGATAGTAATAATACTTTCTTTCCAATCTATGGTGGTGAAACAGAAGAAGGCGCGGGAAACTGTCGCGCCCGTCGGAGAAATAGCCGCGCCTGTACAAACAAAGGCGCCGGAGATCGCCCCCTACCCCGTTTCGAAACCCTCATTCGAGGAAAAATTGCTGGAAGCGTCGACCGATAAATATATCATGACGTTCAGCAATGTCGGCGGCTCGATAAAGGCAATTCGGCTGAAAGAATATAAGAACCTGGGGACCGACAAACCGCTCGACCTAGTGGATATAGAAAATCCGGAGGAGTATATCTTTGCTTTAAGCGAACCGTCAAGCCCCGGAGCTCTTGATATGTCGGAGTATTCGGTAGCGAGAGAAGACGGGGCTGTCGTGTATTCTAAAACGGCAGGCGACTTCAAGATAATAAAGAAGTATATTTTACGTAACAATAAGAATGGCATAGAGTTACAAGTTTTTATAAAGAACATTTCCAGCAGCCGGCAGCCGTTTCGCTACAAGATAGTGGGCGGATCCGGCCTTACCGAAGAGAAAGCACAAGATAAAGCCGTCATAGCCGCGACCGCAAAGGTCAATGAAAAGAAGGTAAATTATAAAAGGCCAAGGAACGATGAACGGATAACCAACTCAGGGGCTGTTAACTGGATAGCGCTTCATAATAAATACTTCTCTCTGATCGTGAAACCGCTTGGCCAGGCAAAAGACCAGTTCCATTATTTGAACAGGGACGGCCTGCTCGTTACCGGAGTCGAGACAGATATATCTGCCATTGCCCCCGGAGCTACGGCGGAGAACAGATATCTCCTCTACGCAGGGCCAAGCAATATACCGGTCCTGAAAGAGTTCGGCTATGAACTCGACGAGACTATCGACTACGGATTCTTCGGAGGAATAAGCAAGATATTGATAACCGCTATGAGACTATGTTACAATATAGTGCGGAATTGGGGTGTGTCGATAATATTGTTGGCGATATTGCTGAATATTGTCCTCTTCCCTTTGACGGTCAAGAGTTTCAAGTCTATGCAGAAGATGCAGGAACTCCAGCCGCAGATGGAAAAGCTGAAAGCGCAATATAAAGGGAACCCTCAGAAACTGAACCAGGAGGTAATGGAGCTCTATAAGAAATACGGCATCAATCCTCTTAGCGGCTGCCTTCCCCTATTGCTCCAGATGCCAATATTCTTTGCTCTGTATCAGGCTTTGATGAAATCGATAGAGCTTAGGAATTCTTCGTTCCTCTGGATAAAGGATCTCTCGTCCCCAGAGGCAATACCGATCCCTATAACATTGCCCATAATAGGCAATACTATTAACATCCTCCCTCTTGCCATGGTGGCGGCAATGGTCTTCCAGCAGAAGATGTCGACTAGATCTACGGGAGCCGGAGTGACCGAAGAGCAGAAACAGCAGCAGAAGATGATGCTGATCATCATGCCGATAATGTTCGGGTTCCTCTTCTACAATATGCCGTCAGGGTTGGTCCTATACTGGATAGTCAGCACTGTCATGACGATATCGGAACAAGCCCTGGTATTGAAAAAGGCATAGCCCTTGACAAATACAGTTTTGTAGGGTATATTTTATTCAATAGTTCCACGTGGAACAATGTTGTACGTGAAACATCCCGGAGTCGCGGGATTTAAATTGGTAATCCCTCAGTTGCTCCGATTTGTCGCAACTTCGGGATAAAATTTGCACGCAAATTTTAATGTCTAAAGTAATAGCTATATGTAATCAAAAAGGCGGCGTTGGCAAGACTACAACGTCAATAAACCTTTCTGTCTATCTCGCCTTTTCCGGCAAAAAGATCCTCCTGATCGACATAGACCCTCAAGGCAATGCCACGAGCGGACTCGGCATCAATAAACATAATATTAAGTCCAGCATTTACGATGTAATAATCGACGAGATAGATCCTCGTACCGCCATATTAGCCACTCAAATCGACAACCTTTCCTTGATACCATCGACCTTAAGCCTCACAGGCGCTGAGGTCGAGCTAGTCGGTATCATGGGTAGAGAATACAGGCTTAAAAAAGCCATAGCATCGCTTATGGCAAACTTTGACTATACTATAATAGATTGCCCACCATCGCTCGGACTCCTGACTGTAAATGCCCTCGCCGCCGCAAATTCAGTATTGATCCCAATACAATGCGAATATTATGCGCTAGAAGGTTTAAGCCAGCTTGTTAATACTGTAAATCTTGTTAAGGATAATATAAACTCAGCTCTCGAGGTCGAAGGGGTATTGCTCACAATGGCCGATTTCCGGACAAAGCTTACAAATGAGGTAATTGATGAGGTAAGAAAATTCTTCAAAGATAAAGTTTATAGCACTATTATACCACGAAATATCCGGCTTACTGAAGCGCCTGGTTTTGGTAAGCCAGTCGCATTATATGATAAGAATTCAATCGGCGCATTAAGATATCAGGAATTTGCCAATGAAGTGTTAGGTGTAAAGAAAGCAGAAAACAAAGACATTAATTCTTGTAACTCTAATTCTGACAAGATGTTAGAGAAGATTAATTAAAGACCTCGGCCTGAGGCCTAGGCACTTAACCGACACTATGGCTGAATAAACTTGGCCGCTCGTAGAACTCGCGGCACTTAGCCAACACTATGGCTGAATAAACTTGGAGATTAAGCAATGGAAAAGCGAGCTCTTGGTAAGGGATTAGGGGCGCTCATCACTCCTACTGATACAGAACGTTCGTTCCAGGAAAATATCATGAATATTCCAATTTCGCAGATAAAGACGAATAAATATCAGCCGCGTGTTGACTTCAATAAGGAAAGGCTGGAAGAGCTTGTAAGTTCAATAAGAGAAAAAGGCGTTGTGCAGCCGGTCCTGGTCAGGAGAACAACGGAAGGCTATGAGTTGATAGCAGGCGAGAGGCGTCTCAGGGCTGTCAGGTCTCTGGGGATAGAAAAGATCCCCGCGATTGTAAGAAATGTAAATGATGTTGATATGCTAGAGATATCCCTGATAGAAAATATCCAGCGCGAGGAACTTAACGCCATGGAAGAGGCAATCGCTTTCCAGAAATTCATCACAGACTTCGGTTTTACACAGGAGAAGATCGCTAAAGTCCTGGGCAAAGATCGTTCAACTATAGCCAACACAATAAGGTTGCTGGGTTTGCCCAAAAAGATACAGGATTATATAGTGGATGGCACTATAACGGCCGGCCACGCCAGGGCGCTTTTGCCGCTCCCGACGGAGATCGACCAGATGCGCGTCTGCACTCTGATCGTAAAGAAAGGCCTCTCAGTAAGGGAGGCAGAGAACATCGTGAGCAGCAAGTCCTACGGCATGCGGAAGATCACGCCTAAAAGTGACAATAACATGGCCGACATCGAAAGCGAGCTTCAGCATGCGCTGGGAACGCGCGTCAAAGTCTTTCACGGAAAGAAGCGCGGCAGGATAATGATAGAGTATTATTCTACAGATGACCTGAACCGTATTCTGGGGATACTCGGGTCGAAAAAACCTTGACTACCAGTATCCTATTAGATTATAATATACAGATATTATATTAGCCAAAGCGCAAAACGAGATGTTGTTTTGCGCTTTTCCGCCTTAATTTATCTACTAAAAGGAGCAAAAATGGTACAGCAGACATTAATTTTAATAAAGCCCGATGGGCTTAAGAAGTCGTTGACGGGTAATGTGCTGACGCGCCTTTCCGAGACCAAGCTGGATATTGTGGCCGCCAAGATCGTGAAAGTCACGCGCGAACTTGCCGAGCAGCATTATGCAAGCCTGAAAGATAAGCCGTTCTTCGAAGACCTGTTGAAGTATTTGATGGGCGAGTACCACAAAAAGAAGGTCATGGCGCTCGTATATTGGGGCGAAGACGCGATAGCTAAAGTAAGGCAGATATGCGGCGCGACCAATCCGGAAGAAGCCGATCCGGTCTCGATACGAGGGGCATACGGCAGGATTACCACTAAAGGCGTGTACGAGAACGTAATACACGCTTCAGCGAATCAGGAAGACGCCGAGCGGGAGATAAAGCTCTGGTTCCAGCCCGATGAAATAATAGCCGACCTCTATCCCGCCAAGAACGTTAAAAAAACGGTCGAGAGGAGCACCTGGGCATGATCAGATCCATGACGGGATTCGGCAGGGGAGAGGCAAAATTCAATAACGGCAGGATAACGGTCGAGATAAAGACGGTCAACCACAAATTTTTCGACGTTACGTCAAAACTTCCGAACAACACTTCCGAATACGAGGACAGGATAAAAGAGGTCCTGCAGAAGAAGATAAAGCGGGGCAAGATAAACCTTATCCTAAGCTACGACGGCGCGTTCCTTAAGGGCGAGAAGATCCTGGTAAACAAGAAAGCGGCGAAGAGTTACCACCGCGGCATGCTGGAGCTCAGGAAATATCTCGGCTTGAAGGACGACATAACGGTGAAAGACATAATGATGCTTCCAGGCGTGGTCTCCTATGAAAGTAAAGAAGAAGACCTCGCGGCCTTCTGGCCTAAAGTGAAGAAAGCGCTCGATGCGGCTGTAGACAAGCTGGTGGCGGACAGGGAGAAGGAAGGCAGGAACCTCTGCGCCGACCTTTCCAAAAGGACCAAAGATATAGAGAAGATGCTCTCTGTCATAAGATCGAGGGCGCACCTGAACATCGACGAGTACAGGAAGCGTTTCGCCGACAGGGCCAAAGAGCTTACCGGCGGCCGTGAGATCGACATGGGAAGGCTCGAGATGGAAGTGGCGATATTCGCTAAGAACAGCGACATCTCTGAAGAGATCACGAGGCTGGAGAACCACCTCTCCAATTTTAACAAGACGATCTCCATGAACGGGGAGGTCGGCAAGAAGATAGATTTCATCGCCCAGGAACTGCACCGGGAGATAAACACCATAGGCTCAAAGGCCAGCGATTTCAAGATATCGAAGAACGTGATAGAGATAAAAGGGGAAATAGAAAAGATACGCGAACAGGCTAAGAATCTGGAGTGATGAAAAAGACGGCCGCCAAACTATTTGTAATCTCAGCTCCGTCGGGATCGGGCAAGACGACCCTGTGCAATAAGCTGTTTGGCGAAAGAAGCGGTCTCGAGCGTTCCGTATCGACGACCACCAGGCCCCCGAGACCGGGAGAGAAAGAAGGCGTCGATTATTTCTTCGTATCCAAAAAGCGCTTTATGCGCATGATAGATAATGACGAATTTTTGGAGCACGAAGAGAATTTCGGGAATTTCTACGGCACGCGGAAGAGAGCGATAAACGACAACCTAAAAATCGGCAGGTCCGTCGTATTGAGCATAGACGTCAAAGGGGCTATGAAGGTAAGGAAGGCGTTCCCCAAAAAGAGCGTGCTCATATTCATACTGCCGCCTTCCATGAAAGTATTGAGCAAACGGCTCCGCGCCAGGATGTCCGACCACCCGCAGGCGATATTGAAGAGATTGAGCCTTGCGAAAAAGGAGATGGCGTACAGGAAGAAGTACGATTACAGGATAATAAATGACAGGCTGGACAGCGCCTATAAGAAGCTGAAGAAGATCATAACGTTGGAACTGGGAGGAGCGTAGAAGATGTACGAGGTCGATATCGAAAAATTATTGAATAAGACCGGAAGCACCTATAAACTCGTGGTGCTTACGACCATGAGGGCGATCGAGCTCTCCGACGGCGCGGCAAGGCTCGTCACGGCCGCTCCGGAGATAAAGACCATAAATGTAGCGTTGCAGGAGATATCCGAAGGCAAGATAACGTACAAGATGAAGGAAAAGAAGTGACAAAGTCGCCGAGGACCGTCCTCTTAGGGGTGACCGGCAGTATCGCCGCGTATAAGGCCTGCGAGATAATAAGCGCGCTCCGGAAATCATCGGTCGACGTCCAGGCGCTGTTGACTAAAGAGGGGGAGCGGTTCATAACGCCGCTGACCCTGCAGACGTTGTCGCGCAATAAAGTCGTCGCCGACATGTTCGAATTGCCTGACGAATGGAACCCGGTGCACACGTCGCTCGCCGACAAGGCGGACCTCATATTGATAGCGCCGGCAACGGCGAATATCATAGGGAAGCTGGCCGGGGGCACGTGCGACGACATATTGAGCTGCGTCGTTTTTGCGTCGAGCGCGCCCGTCCTGATAGCGCCGGCCATGAACGAGAAGATGTATATGCATAAAATAGTGCAGGAGAACATAGCCAAACTTAAAAAGATAGGATACAAATTCATAGGCCCCGTAAAAGGGCATCTCGCCTGCGGGCACGCAGCCATCGGCCACCTTGCCGATACGCAGGATATCGTAAAAGAAGCTTTAAGGCTTTTGAAGTGAGGTCGAATATCGGCGCCATTCTTATAACCGCAGGGCCCACGCGAGAACGAATCGATCCCGTCAGGTTCATATCAAATTATTCTACAGGAACATTCGGTTATGAGATAGCAAGGGAAGCGAAGAGGAGAGGGCGCCGCGTCATCCTAGTAAGCGGGCCGACGTCGTTAAAAGTTCCGCCGGGAGTAAAAGTTGTGATGGTGGAGAGCGCCGCCGAGATGCAAAGCGCGGTGATGAAGAATTTACGTTCGGCCGGGTGCGTGATAATGGCCGCCGCTGTATCGGATTGGCGTGTCCGCCGGGAAGCGCGCGGCAAGATAAAACGCCGCGGAGGCGCAAAGACCCTGGAGCTGGTCGAGAACCCCGACATACTTCGTGAGATCGGGCGTAAAAGACACGGGACACTGGTCGGATTCGCGCTGGAGACCGAGGGTCTCGAAAAGAACGCGGCGAAAAAATTGAAAGAGAAGAATCTGGATCTTATCGTGGCCAACAGGCTAACGCCCAAGAACGATGTATTCGGCCCGGGGCGCGTCGACGCGGTGATAATGGACAGGCTCGGGAATAAGGTAATGGCGCGGCGTAAAACGAAGAAAGAACTGGCTAAGATTATTCTTGACAGGGCGTTAAATTTTAATATATAGGATATTATGAAGAATAAAGGGTTTACCCATGAACCAGTCCACGAACCACTCACTTCGTTCGGGTTCGGGACGGTTCAGGGTTTCGCTCCACCGAAAGAGCGAAATCCTGCAAAAAAAGAAGCCACCACTGTAAGGCGGCGGAGCTTCACGCTTATAGAGTTACTGGTCGTGGTGGCTATAGTCATGGTCACCTTGCTCGTCCTTACGCCTTTCATCCATATGGCCAAGGCCCGCGCTCGCAAGATAAGCTGCGCCAATAATTTACGGCATATAAGCCTTGGGCTGCACGCGTATGCGGCCGATCATAATGGAGCGTTCCCGCAGACGCTGGGGGAGTTGTACCCGAATTACATAGAAGACCAGAAGAGTTTCGATTGTCCGGCAAGCAAAAGTGTGGGGAGTCCGGCCGGCCCTGATTATATATATGTGCAGAGCCTTACAGAGAACGCTCCTCCGAAAGATCCAATTGCGCAGGACATAGAGAATAATCACAAGCGCGGTAAATACATTCTCAAGGTCGACGGTTCTTTGGAATGGATCGCGAGACGTTAGAGAAGCAGGAAGTCCTTCGAGCGTATGAATTGATAAGGTGCTTCGGATGCTCCGAAGGTCCTTCGAACGCTCCCGTTAGTCGCGTTCTCAGGATCAATTTTGCGTGGCAAAATTGGCGCGGTAGCCAAGCGGTAAGGCAGTTGTCTGCAAAACAACTATACAGCGGTTCAATTCCGCTCCGCGCCTCCAAATTTCGCTGCAGTCTGATTCGTGCGAAATTTGTCCCGAGGAGGCCGTAGTTAGACTGTAGGCCGACGAGGGGCTACATATAAAAAGACTGTAGCATTGTTTCGGTAAAACGGTAAGGTAATATCTTTTCCCTTGATTCCTTCTATTCGTCGGAATCTCGGGATGAATTTCGTACCAAAGCGGATTATAGCAAAATTGGGCAGTTAGCGTCCCGCCCCTGGTTAGGTTCCGGGCGGGGCGAGTCTTGTTTTTGACATTATGAAGTCGTGCGGGCAGTTAGCGCAGTTGGTTAGCGCACCACGTTGACATCGTGGGGGTCAGAGGTTCGAGTCCTCTACTGCCCACCAAAAATTTGCAAAGCAAATTTTTGGTGAGGTCTCGCCAACCGTTTCGGTCATACCCTTTGATGGTTGGCGGACCCACCATTCTGTAATTTAAGTCTGGAATGGTGTTGTAAGGAATGTATATTGGTAGTGCGAGGGCAAGTGGTGGAAAGGCTTACACGGTGGCCTTAAAAGTCACTGGCCGCAAGGCCATGAGGGTTCGACTCCCTCCTTGCCCACCACTTCCAAAAATGAGAACCTCAATTGTAACAAAGGAATTTAGATGGATCTGGCTACATTAAGACATTCTACTTCACACGTCATGGCGCAGGCGGTAAAGAGCCTGTGGCCGGACGCCAGGCTCGGCATCGGCCCGTCGATCGAAGACGGTTTCTACTATGATTTCGACAAGGAGACGCCGTTCGCGCCGGAAGACCTGGAGAAGATCGAGGCGAAGATGCGCGAGATCGTGAAGAAGGATCACAAGTTCGAGCGGCAGGAGATGAAGAAGGACGAGGCGGTCAAGTTCTTCCAGAAGCTCAACCAGCCGTATAAAGTGGAGCTTATAAAGGCTCTCCCCGACGAGACCGTTACTATATACAAGGACGGCGATTTCGTCGACCTCTGCCGCGGGCCGCACATAGAGTCGACCGGCAAGATAAAAGCGTTCAAGCTCCTTTCGATCGCCGGCGCCTACTGGCACGGCATAGAGACGAACCCGATGCTCCAGAGGATATACGGGACAGCGTTCGAGACCGAGAAAGAGCTGAAAGAATATATTACGCTCGTCGAGGAAGCGAAGAAGAGGGACCACAGGATATTGGGCAAACAGCTCGAGTTCTTCAGCTTTAACGAAGAGGTGGGGCCGGGACTCGTGCTCTACCACCCGAAGGGCGCGATGCTGAGGAGCATAATAGAGGACTACATACGGAAGGAACATATAAAGAGGGGATACGAGTTCGTCCTCGGGCCCCACATAATGAAGAGCGACATATGGATACGGTCCGGCCATTACGGTTATTATAAAGAGAACATGTACATATTCAAGATCGAGGACCAGGAATACGCGATAAAGCCGATGAACTGCCCCGGCCATATACTCGTATACCAATCGAAGACGCGCAGCTACAAGGACCTGCCGCTCAGATATTTCGAGCTCGGCACGGTCTACAGGAACGAGAAGTCCGGCGTCCTGCACGGCCTCTTGAGGGTGAGAGGCTTTACCCAGGACGACGCGCATATATTCTGCCTCAGAGAGCAGGTCGAAGAGGAGATAATAAAAGTAATCGATTTCGTCGTCGATACATTGAAGGTATTCGGTTTCGAGGAATTCTCCGTCGAGCTTTCGACAAGACCGGAGAAATCGATAGGCAACGACGCCGATTGGGAGGCGGCCCAGGCGGCCTTGATAGGCGCGCTCGACAGGAAAAAATTGAAATACGCGATAAACGAAGGCGACGGCGCGTTCTACGGACCCAAGATAGATATAAAATTGAAAGACGCGCTGAAGCGCGAATGGCAATGCGCCACCATACAGTGCGACTTCGCGCTGCCGGAGAGGTTCAAGCTTACGTATGTGGGAGCGGACGGCAAGGAATACCGCCCGATAATGCTGCACAGGGTCATCTTGGGCTCGGTCGAGAGGTTCACCGGGGCGCTCATAGAACATTTCGCGGGCGCGCTGCCGCTTTGGCTGGCGCCGGTGCAGTGCGTCATAATACCGGTCTCCGAAAAGGCGATAGATTACGTGAGGCAGGTCGAGAAGGAACTCCTCGAAGAGGAGATAAGGGTCACCGTCGACGTCAGGAACGAGAGGCTGCAGAAGAAGATACGCGACGCAGAAGTCGAAAAAGTCCCGTATATGATAGTAGTGGGCGAGAAAGAGGCCCAGGCAAAGACCCTTTCGATAAGGTCAAAAGCGAAAGGCGACCTGGGCGCGATGGATATAGGAAGGTTCGTCGGGATGTTGAAAGAAGAAGTGAAAAATAAAAAGGCTGATAAATAGAAAGGTAAGGTGATCGAGTATCGCAAAGAAAGATCTCAGGATAAACAGTAGGATCAGGGTAAGAGAGGTGAGAGTAGTAGGCGAGGAGGGCGAACAGTTGGGGGTCCTGGCGACGCCGGACGCATTGAAACGCGCCGAAGAAGCAGGGCTCGATCTTGTAGAGGTAGCGCCGACAGCGGTGCCGCCGGTCTGCAGGATAATGGATTACTCGAAGTACAAATACGAACAGGAAAAACGGGAGAAGGAAGCCCGTAAGAAGCAGAAGATTGTTCATCTGAAAGAAGTGAGGATGGGGCCGAAGATCGGCGAACACGACTATCAGTTCAAGCTCAAGAACCTGGAAGAGTTCCTGAAGAGGGGCGACAAGGTCAAGGTCACCATGATGTTCAAGGGCAGGGAGATGTCGCACGTGGACCTCGGCAGGAAGATCCTGGACAGGCTATGTAGCGACGTATCCGCGATAGGAGAGATAGAGGAACGTCCCAGGCTCGAAGGCCGTTTCATCAATATGGTGATCAGGGCGAAGTAATAAGCTGGAAAACAAGAATGTGGAAGCGAGCCGAAAGATGGCTTGAATCTCAAGCCGAGTTTTCTTAAAGGTATCTTTCGGCATTAAATTCGACCTTACACTTAAACAATGGGGACAACTTATGTCGTGCTTCGCACTCCATAAGTTGTGGTCTCATTTAAGGGGAAACATGCCTAAATTAAAGACGAACAGAAGCGTGAAGAAGAGGATGAGGATAAGCAAGAACGGCAAGATCAAGCGTTTCAGGTCTTCCAGGGGGCATCTGTTGACGTTGAAGAGCGCGAAGAGAAGAAGACACCTGGGCAAACCGGGTACGGTCGCTAAGGGGCAGGTAGCGACGATGTATAAGCTATTGCCGTACGGAGCGTAGCAGAGTCAGACCGAGTCCGGTTTATTGCGTTCGTTGGGTTAGTTGCGTTTATTGAGTTAACACAACAAGCGCAATAAACGCAAAGAACGCAACAAACCAACAAGTATATAACTAGGAGGCTACAATGTCACGAGTAAAACACGCAGTTGCGACGAAGAAACACAGGAAGAGGGTTCTCGACGCCGCCGAAGGCCAATGGGGCGGCAGGCATCGTTTTTACCGCCGGGCCAAGGAGTCGGTGGCCAAGGGTATGATGTATAGCTACAGGGACAGGAAGGCAAGAAAACGTGATTTCCGCACGCTCTGGATAGCGAGGATAAACGCCGGATGCAGGGAGCATGGCTTGTCTTATTCGCTCTTCATCAGCGGATTGAAGAAAGCCAAGATCACGCTTGACCGTAAGATACTTTCGGAACTTGCAATCTCGGATAAGAAGGCATTCGCTAAGCTGGTGGAAATGGCAAAAGCATAAAGAACGGGTCTAGAGGATCTTATGCTTGATAAGATAAAACAACTGGAACAGGAAGCCCTCTCAGAGATAGGCTCCGCGGCCAATAGCCGCGACGCCCTGGAGGCTCTCAGGATAAAATATCTCGGAAGGAAGGGCGTCATCGCCGATCTCTTCAAAGAGATGGCCTCGCTCCCAGCGGACGAAAAGCCGCAGGCCGGGCAGCAGTTGAATCTATTCAAGAATTCGGTGACGAGAGCCCTGGATGAGCGCTTAGGCTCGGCCTCGGCCCTTGAGGAAGATACGAAAGACAAGATCGACGTGACCCTGCCAGGCATACCGGCTACCGTCGGCAAATTACATCCGATCACTGCTACCATTAACGAGATATGCGCTGTATTCGTCGGCCTCGGTTTCAGGATCGTAGACGGGCCGGAGATAGAGACCGAGCATTATAATTTCGAAACGCTGAACATACCGCTTGAACACCCTTCGCGCGACGCCTTCGACACGTTCTACCTTAAAAGCGATAGTAACCAGAAATTCTTGCTTAGAAGCCACACCTCTCCGGTCCAGGCCCGCTTCATGGAATCGAACAAGCCGCCTTTTTCCATAGTCGTCCCGGGCAAGGTCTATAGGCCGGACGCCACGGACGCGTCCCATTCGTTCATGTTCCACCAGGTCGAAGGGCTCGTGGTCGGGAATGATATAAAATTCTCGGACCTGAAAGGCGTTCTAACCCTTTTTGCGAAACAGATGTTCGGCAAAGATACGAAGATGAGATTCCGCCCGAGCTTCTTTCCTTTTACTGAACCGAGCGCTGAGGTCGATATTTCGTGCATCATCTGCGGCGGCCCCGGCCGCGATAAAACGGGAGCGCCGCACAGATGCAGCGTCTGCGGAGGCAAGGGCTGGCTCGAGATATTAGGCGCCGGTATGGTGAACCCTAAGGTCTTCAAAAAAGTGGGCTACGATCCCGAAAAGGTCACAGGGCTCGCGTTCGGCATGGGCGTGGAACGAATAGCCATGCTTAAATATGGCATAGATGATATAAGGATGTTCTTCGAGAACGACGTAAGATTTTTGAGGCAATTTTAATATGCGGATCAGTTACAATTGGCTAAAAGAATACATCGATATCAAAGTTCCGGCGGAGAAACTTGCCGAGATGCTGACTATGGCAGGCGCGACAGTGGAATCCGTCGAGGCTGTGCCCGGCGACAGCCTGTTGGAGATAGAGGTGACCGCAAACAGGCCCGACTGGCTGTCATATATCGGCGTGGCGCGCGAACTTTCGGCAATCACCGGCGCGAAGCTGAAGACGCCTGAAATTAAAGGTAATCCCTCCGCCGCTCCTATTCGTCGCGGCGACGGGATGTCCCGCCATTGCAAAACTCAGGGCGGGATCCCGCCCTGGGTAGCTACCCAGGCGGGGAAATTTTCCGGCGAAAATTTCAAGATCACCGTCGAGGATAAGGCCCTCTGCCCCAGATATACGGCCAGGATAATCAGGAATGTAAAAGTAGGCGAATCTCCTGCGTGGCTCAAGACGAAGATCGAGGCGATGGGGCTTCGCCCGGTCAATAACATCGTAGACGTAACAAACTTCTGCCTCTTTGAGACAGGGGAGCCGATGCACGCGTTCGACCTGGACTCGCTCGAAGGCGGCGCGGTAAATATACGTAAGGCAAAGCAGGGCGAAAAGATCATCGCCATAGACAATGCGGCAAAGACCTTGGACGGGACAATGCTTGTGATAGCCGATTCTGCCAGACCTGTCGCGATAGCGGGCGTCATGGGCGGGATAAATACGGAAGTATCGCAGGCGACGAAGAATATATTGCTGGAAGCCGCGTTTTTCGATCCCATCTCTATCAGAAGGACGGCAAGGAAGCTCTCGATATCGACGGAATCGAGCTACAGGTTCGAGAGGCGCGTCGATATGGCTAATATAGCGTATTCGTCGGACAGGGCAGCGGCGCTCATAGCGAAATTGACAGGCGGCGAGATAGGCGAATTCGTCGATATAGGGAAGAAGTCGGAAGCGCCGCGGACAGTAGAGATCAAATGTTCGAGGTTTGGCGTAAAACTGGGAGCCGATATTCCGGCATCAAAAATAAAGAAGATATTAAGCCTGTTGGGACTGAAGGCAAAGACCTCGTCGGGCGACAAGGTGAAATTCGAGATACCGTCTTTTCGCTATGACCTTAACAACGAGATAGACCTCATCGAGGAGGTGGCCAGGATATATGGTTACGATAATATCCCGGAAACTATCCCGCCTGTTGTCGAACAGCCGATAAGGTTGCCGCGCGGCATGGAGATTGCGGGCAATATTCGCGCGGGCCTCATCGCTATGGGCGCGAACGAGATCATAACCTATAGTCTTCTCGGCAGAAAACTCCTTGCGATGGCCGCGATCCCGGATAACGGCATAGTGGAGATAGTGAACCCGCTCACAAGTGAGCAGGAGATAATGAGGCCGAGCCTTATCCCGGGGATGCTGAACGCGATACTTTGGAATATGAACAGGAAGACGAAGGACCTGAAGCTTTTTGAGTTAGGCAACATATATGTAAAAGAAGGCGGCAAGGTAACTGAGAAGAAGCATCTGTCGATAGGCATCGCAGGCTCTGCGTTCTCAAGCTGGGCCGGTTCCTCGAGGGAGTCGAGCTTCTTCGACGTGAAAGGAGCGGTCGAAACGCTCCTCTCATCACTCGGCGTGGAGAACGTTACTTTCAAACAGGTCAAAGACAGCAGTTTTTCATCCGCGGCATGCGCGTCTATAGAGATAGACGGTAAGAGCGCGGGAATTATAGGCGAAGCGAGCCGCAAGGTCCTCGCGGCATACGACATCAAAGACAAGGTCTACGTCTGTGAACTCTGCGTCGAGCCTATACTGCAGCGCGCGATGACTGTAAAACGTTTTGTCCACCTGCCGAAATATCCGTCAGTCTATCGCGACATATCGATAGTGGTCGGGAAAGACGTTACGAACTCGGATCTGATCATCGCGATAAAAAGCGCGGGCGGAAACGCTCTCAAAGAGACTAAACTTATCGACAGGTACATCGGAAAGCAGATCCCCGACGGGAAAGTCTCTCTTACTTACAGGCTGGAATACCGGGATCTCAACAAGACTCTTGAAGAAAGAGAGATCTCGCTCCTCCATTCCGGCATCCTCCGCGCCCTCGAAGAAAAATTCGGCGCAAAACTCAGGTAACCCATCTGCGCAAAGTTGCTTTTACCAAAATCTGTGGTATACTTTCATTAGAAGTAAAAAATCCCTGCTGTGCTCGTGATTTAAGATGAAGAATCTTGAGCCATTAGAAATTTAAAAGGGAGCCTAACTGCGCGAGCGCCTTGGCGCTCATGACGAGGGCACCCACCTGTACATAACAGGGTCAAGATAATTCAATCTCACACGGCACAAGCGGGGATTTTTTTCGCTTTGCCCTTGCGACGATCTGGCGAACCGGCCAGTGGGCTTCGCCTAATTTTGATATCAAGAGTGTTTGGTTTTATCTATATTATTTCTGTTATCTTGTCCTTATGGTAACTATGGCGCTAAAGTACTTTCGGTGGTAGTGTAACCTTATCAAAATTTACGGCTCCCGCCTGCCTTGCGGCTGCATTACTGCAGGCGGGCAGGCAACCCACGTGGCCGGTTGCCATCGTCGCCATAACAGAGCAAAAAAATCCCATTTTTATAACTGGTAAAACCCCTTAAATCTCCTTAATTTTTTCCCCTGTTGGTTGGCTTGCCATTGTTGCTCAAACAATTTAAAAATTCCTGCAAGAATTTTCCCGATTTTGGCATCTTATATAGTAGGGGATAAACCGTCTATATAGACAGAAAGTCAGGCAAAATATGAAAGAATTAATACCACAGGAGATTATTGAGAATAAGATATATCTCATCAGAGGGCATAAGGTTATACTGGATAAGGACTTAGCAAGTCTTTACGAAGTGGATCCCAGGGCTTTAAGGCAGCAGGTCAAAAGAAACAAAGAAAGGTTCCCAGAGGATTTCATGTTTCAGCTCACGGAGGAAGAGCTGATCTTCATGGTGTCACAAAATGTTACACCATCACGAAAAACTTTCGGAGGATATCTACCCTATGCCTTTACTGAGCAAGGGGTAGCTATGTTATCTGGAGTTTTACACAGTAAACGCGCCGTGCTAGTTAACATTGCTATAATGCGCGCATTCGTAAGGTTAAAAACTATCTTATCTACCCATAAAGAGCTCGCCCACAAGTTGAATGAGCTCGAACGCAAGATCGAGAAGCACGACGGAGACATCAGCTCGATATTCGAGGCGATCCGCCAGCTCATGGCGCCTACGCCTCAAAAGGCGCGGGTCATAAAAGGATTTAAGCAAGTGCGGTAGGAAAGGCTCTGCTCTAACCTAAGCCTAGTTATGTGAGCACTGAAAATATTCCCCCATAGTATAGCTATAGGGTCGGTCTTTGTTCAGTCAAAAAATGGGAGCCTGCGGAACTCGGCCTCATGGAAGAGGCCTCAAACATCCGCGGCTCTTTTTAACCGTTTTTCTCCATCACAAAGACCTAATATTTTCAATGTGCTCATCATAACGTCGGCTTAGGTTTTAAGACTTCTAAAGAGATTGTCCTCGGAAACACTTGGAACACTTGGAAGATAGACTTTGAAATTCCAGTTTTGTAGTGTATAATTGAATCGATGAGCAGAAAAGCCAAGCTAAAGTTTGATGAAGTTGGGTATTGGTCTGAAATGAAGCTCGAGATAATCGATGCTTATGCGCGAGAATATTCTAAAATAATTTCAAAGTGTTCTAACCCATCATTTGATCATATATATATTGATGCATTCTCCGGTCCTGGGGTACACAAATCAAAAACTACTGGGGAGATGATCCCCGGAAGCCCTCAAAAGGCTTTATCGGTTAAACCTCCGTTCAAAAAATATTATTTTATTGACCTTGATTCGACAAAGACGAATTATTTGCGTCAACAGGTTGCCAATAACCCAGACGTAGTTGTTAGTACCGGCGATTGCAATACTATTTTATTAAATAATATATTTCCCCAAGTAAAATATAAAGATTATAAACGAGGCCTTTGTCTGCTTGATCCGTATGGTCTGCATCTTGACTGGAAAGTCATAAAAATAGCCGGGGGCATGAAATCTATCGAGATATTTCTTAACTTTCCAATAGCAGATATGAATCGAAATGTTTTTTGGCATAACCCGAATGGCGTAGATCCAGATGATATTGAAAGGATGAATGCATTTTGGGGCGATGATTCATGGCGCAAAATAGCGTATACGACAAAAAAGAACCTTTTTGGCTATGAGGAAAAAGAACCAAATGATATAATTGCAGAGAGTTTTCGTAAACGCCTTAGTGATGTTGCTGGATTTAATCATGTGTCCGCACCATTGCCGATGAAAAATTCAAACAATGCTATAATATATTATCTATTTTTTGCATCTCAAAGGCCAGTTGCAAAGAAAATTGTTGACTATATATTTGATAAGTATTCTAAGGTGGGGGCATAATAATGGCATCCTATTCATCAATTGAATGGACCGATTCAACATGGAATCCAGTAACCGGCTGCACTAAGGTAAGCCCTGGTTGTAAGAATTGTTATGCTGAAATATTTGCCGAGAGGTTTAGAGGAGTGCCGCGGCATCCATTCGAACAAGGATTTGATTTTAAGCTCTGGCCGAATCGGCTACGGTTGCCCGTGATGTGGAAAGAGTCTCGAATGGTTTTTGTTAATTCTATGTCAGATTTATTTCATGAAAAAGTGCCCGATAATTTTATTAAAGAAGTTTTTAATACAATGATCGAAGCAGACCACCACATTTTTCAGGTTCTTACTAAACGTTCAGAACGAATGATGGAATGGATTCAAGAACAATTTGCAAAAGATATTGTTCCTGCTCATATATGGCTTGGAGTTTCAGTTGAAAACCAAGATTATGTTGATAGAATTAAGGATTTAAAAGATACGCCGGCCTACGTGAGATTTGTATCCTGTGAGCCTCTATTAGGGCCATTAAAGCTTATTTCTCGCGATTTAGATAGTATACAATGGGTTATTGTGGGTGGCGAAAGTGGTCACAAGGCCAGGGCGATGAATCCACAGTGGGCTAGAGATATTAAAGAGCTGTGTCGAGATAGTGATGTAGCATTCTTTTTTAAACAATGGGGAACATTTAATGATCTAGGTGAGAGAGTAGGGAAAAAGCGTGCGGGGCGCCTTCTTGATGGAAAGATGTGGGATCAGATGCCCAAAGCAGAGTACTTTCAGAAACAGCAATTAGAATATGTTTAAAGTGGCACCAAATATATGATGACGCAAATTAGGGACAGCGACCATTTTTAGCGTGAACTTGAGGTCGCAAATTGCGATCTCAAGATGAAAAATCAGGAAAAAATGTAGAACCACCTACCCGATCAACCCTATTCCCATATATAAGAACTAGGCTTAATGGTGTCACAAAATGTTACATCATTATGACCAAAATTTTGCTATTTTAATACAGGCTAAAGTAATATAATAAAGCAAATAGCGATGAGAGTAACAACCATAACAGGAGAAAAAGACGATGAAACGATGCAAGAGGTGCAAGGTGCCGCTGGAGGGATTTTTATACAGGATGATAGCGGCGAAGCTGTTTGGAATAAGACCGTCGGATAAAGACGCCGATATATGCAATAAGTGTATCGGCAAATCTGAAAGGCCCGAGAAGCCGAAATGCAGCTGTGTCTGTTGCGATAAGCATTAAGAGGCTGTGGAGGATTTAAAATGGCAAGTCCTCCGTCGTAAAGAAAGGCGAGGCGATCGTCATGCCCGCCAATAAGCCGCATGCCCTGAAGGCCGCCGCGAGATTCAAAATGCTGCTCGTCATGATAAAGAGCGCCAATGGATAAAATATTGGAATTTTGCGCCGCAAAACGCACCGGAACGATAATAGCGGTCTCGATAATAGCGATATTCCTCGTCATATCTTTAATAAGGACGTACGATTTTAAAACTTTTCAAAGCATCATCGACTCCGGGGGCGATGATTGGAGCCTGTATGCGCGCTACGCATTGGACATAAAAGATAACGGCCTTCTTATGCCCTCCGTGCAGGGAGCGTATTATTTCCCGGCAAGCTATCTCTATTCCTATTTTATCGCATTTTGTCTGGCGCTGTTCGGGGAGAAGAGCGTTCCGATATTTATAGCGCAGCATCTGATGCTGGGACTTTCCATAGGGTTCGTCTACTGGGCGTTCAGAGACAAGATGAACGGACTTACATCCCTCATATTCCTATGCACCCTTTTCGTATTCAGCATAAAAGATATCTGTAAAAACTATTCAGCTTTGCTGCTGGGAGAGAACCTGGCGCTTTTTACTATGGCGCTTTTCTTTTTATGTTTTATCAAGGGCATCGAAAAGAAGAGCCTTGCGCTGCAGCTTACAGCCGCCTCCTCGCTCGGGCTCTCTATTCTGACAAGGCCCAATATCGTTATATTCGGCCTGGCGTTCATTCCGCTCGTCACAGCATACTACGTCAGACGGGGGAGGGCCGGCTATATAAAGCTGGCGGCATTTTTACTGGTGTTTTTTCTAAGCTCATCGCTTCTCCTGGTAAGGAATTACCTGGTCTGCAAAAAGCCGTACCTTCTTCCCGTCCAGGTGTCATCCATGAGTTTTGCCAGGATGTATCACCCTATACCTTCATCAGTGGATCTTACAAGGACGAACGAGAATTTCCTTTACGCGAAGCTGCATCTTAGTAGGGATATGGTCGATTATGCGGAATATGCGCTGCAGAAGCCCCGCCTCTTCTTCGGTTATTATATTAAGAAGGCGCTTTTCTGTCTCGGCTACATGTCCCCCCTGTCTCCGGTGTATGGCCTGCGCAGCCATTGGCTGGCCATGTGGGCGGGCTATTTTTTATACCTGTTTTTCCGGATCAAAGACCGCGCAAGGCCGGAGATGTGGGAAGCGGCCACGCATCTTTTTATTATATGCTATTATGGAACAGTGATCATGAGCGCGCCTATCCATAATTACGGGTTCAGGATGCTGATCCCGGTTATATTCTATGTGCTGGTATTTGCCTTTTTGGCGCTCGACAGGCTATGGGCAGGCGCCAGGACATATTTTAACAACATCGGCACTTGGAGGTAAATGAATATGGAAAAAGATAAGAAGAGGCCGGCAATAACGAATCCCGGCTATTTAAAACTATTGGCTGTGGCAGCCGTGATATATGTAATAGCTACTTGTGTGATGCTGTCGGACCTATACAATAAGGTCGGCGAATTGGAGCACAAGATGGTTCATATAACAGGTGGAGACCACGTCTGTAAATAAATAAGATAAATACCTTCCCAAAACCTAAACAGTTACCAAGAGAAGCTATTTTTTACTTGTATATATGACAGAGGGCGTAGTGTAAGCATTTATTACGCCCTCTTTTATTTCATCGGCATTAATAATGTGGATATAGAATTAGGAGGAAATTATGATTAATACGGGCGATACCGCGTGGGTCCTGATGTCGACGGCTCTGGTGATGCTCATGACCATTCCCGGCCTCGCGCTTTTTTACGGCGGCTTGGTGCGAAGAAAAAATGTCCTTGCCACCATGATGCAGTCTTTCTTTGTCTTGTGCCTGATAAGCCTGCAATGGATATTGTTTGGTTATACCCTGTCGTTCGGGCCGGATAAATTCCACATCATAGGAGATCTGTCATGGTTTGGCCTGAGGGGCGTCGGCGCGGAGCCGAATGCCGTGTATGCCGCGACCATTCCCCACGTTCTTTTTATGGCATTTCAGATGATGTTTGCGGTGATCACGCCGGGGCTGATAACAGGCGCATTCGCCGAGAGGATGAAATTTTCCACATACGCGGTATTCACTTTATTGTGGGCGACCCTGGTGTACGATCCTGTGTGCCATTGGGTCTGGGGCTCCGGCGGATGGCTGAGGAACATGGGAGTGATGGATTTTGCCGGGGGGCTTGTGGTGCATGTCACGGCGGGTTTTTCGGCTCTTGCGTGCGCGTTTTATATGGGATCGAGAAGAGGCTATGGCAGGGAGCCCATGCCGCCGCATAATCTCCCTTTGACTATTATAGGCGCCGGGCTTCTGTGGTTTGGCTGGTTCGGATTTAACGCAGGAAGCGCGTTGGGAGCGAACGCTATCGCGGCGATGGCCCTTGTCGTTACCAATACGGCCGCCGCCACCGCCGCGCTTACCTGGATGCTGATCGAATGGAAAGTTACGGGAAAACCCACCCTTCTGGGCGGGGCAACCGGCGCCGTAGCGGGGCTTGCCACAATAACTCCCGCGTCGGGATTTGTGGGCCCGTTTTCATCCATTATCATCGGCATCGCAACCGCCGCGATCTGCTATTTTGCGGTTGCCGTAGTAAAACTTAAGTTCTCTTATGACGACTCGCTCGACGCGTTCGGCGTCCACGGCATCGGAGGATTCGTGGGCGTTATCTTTACAGGGGCTTTAGCGCAGAAAATATTTAATCCCGCAGGTAACAACGGCCTGTTTTTCGGTAACGCCTCCCAGCTTGCCGTCCAGACATTCGGCGCGCTCGTCATTGTCGTATATTCCGTCGGTATGACATTCGTCATGCTGAAAATACTCGACGCTACCATGGGGCTCAGGGTGAGCGACGAGGAAGAGGTGATAGGTCTCGATATTAGCCAGCACGAAGAGAGCGCGTACACGTTGTTGGATTAGTGGTAGTCCCTCACCGCATGAATTAAACAGATGCGGTTCGGGATGATTTGTAAGAGTAAGATTGCAACAAATCGGGGGCAGCCATGAAACTGGTGATAGCGATAATTCAGCCGCACAAACTCGAAGATGTTTTACAGGAGCTTGATAAAAATGAGATACACCTGAGGACTGTTTCCAGCGTGTTGGGATGCGGAAGGCAAAAAGGGCGGGTGGAGGTATACCGGGGAAGAAAAGAGACCGGGAATCTCCTCAAAAAGGTCCGCATAGAGATCGCCGTCAATGAAGGATTTGTCGAGCCGACCATAGCCGCGATAACGCGCGGCGCCAAGACCGGCGCCATAGGCGACGGTAAGATATTCGTGCTGGATCTTACAGAATGTGTAAGAATAAGAACAGGCGAAAAGGGAAACGAAGCCATAGGGTAGTAATTTTACTACTTTAATACACACCAAAGTAATATAATAATCATAACCTGGGACGGTTATGACATCAATAGCGGGAATAGACAAAGAAGAGGCTTTAGGGGCGAGGATGGCCGCCGCCGGTATAAAGGAGTCCGATATCGTCGAGCTCTTCATACTCGCCGGTAAAAAGGGAGGCCAGAAGGTCAATAAGACCTCCTCCTGCGTATATCTGAAACATAAGCCTACCGGTATCGAGGTCAAATGCCAACAGGAGCGCTCCCAGGCGCTGAACCGGTTCCTTGCCCGTAGGATCCTTGTCAACAAGATCGAAGCGCTTATTCTCGGCAGGGAGTCGGAAGAGCAGAAGAGATACGAGAAGATCCGCCGCCAGAAACGCAGGCGTTCAAGAAGGGCTAAAGATAAGATGCTCAGGGATAAGAAACTCCATTCCGAGAAGAAATCGCTCCGAAACAAATCCAAAATTTCACTACTCTAATATAAGCCGAAGTAATATAATAAATACATGCCTAAGCGAAAAAAATTCCTACCGGTAATAATTTTCTTCATCCTCATTATCTCTATCGCCGTATTTTTATTACACAAGACCCTGTCATACCCGGAAAACAAGTGGACGAGGCTGATAGTAAAATGCGCCGGAGTGGTCGATAGCGCCGGTAAGGCGGCAGGCGAGGGCATAATGAATGGCCCGATAGCCAATTGCGAGGCTGTAGGCATATTCCCGTCTACAATTTCCGGAGGATTCGGCCTCGGCGGCCAATACGGCCAGGGGATAATATTGGTCAAACATGACGACGGATGGTCGCCCCCGGCGATATTTACGCTGGCCGGAGGGAGCATCGGCTGGCAGATAGGCGCTCAGGCGACCGACATAATACTGGTCTTTATGGACGCTCACAGCGTCGATGCCATTCTTCGGGGAAAGATGAAACTCGGCGTGGACGCCTCGGTTGCCGCGGGCCCGGTCGGAAGGAACGTGTCGGCGGCCACCGATGCCCAATTAAGGGGCGGCATATTGTCGTATTCCATATCGAGAGGCCTTTTCATCGGCGCCAAGGTAGAAGGCGCGGTACTTTTGGAGCACGAAGAAGCGAATGAGGAACTTTACGGGAAGCCCCTAACGGCCCGGGAGATACTTATTGAAGATAAGGCCGTCATGCCCAAGGCCGCATACGCGTTCTTTAAGACATTACAGCCGGACAATCCGGTAATCCGTTTCTTAAGAAAAATAGGGGTGTTTAAGTAGGGATGATGAGGATAATACTCATAGCTATAATATGCTGTTACTTGTGCGGCTGTTCCAGTATAATGTTAAGCGAACGGGAACGGGCGCTGGATGCGGATTATGAAAACGGCAAGATAAGCAAGATCCAGTATCTATCGTCAATGAGTGTTCTGGAGCGGGAAAGAGCTAATAATGCATCCGGTAAAAAATAACAGGTTATATTTTCGAAAGGCGAGAGATGAAGAAGGTCGTTGTAATGCTGTTATTATTCTCTATGATGGCCACTGCGCCGTCGTATGCGCTTGACCTGGCGGAAAAAGTCATATATAAAGAAGTCCAGATCGGCACTGAGACGGTTTTAGTCAACCGGTTCACAAAAAGGGTCGTATCGAGGTTGGAATACGGCAAATATGTGCAGCTTCCTACGACTAAGGGTTTTGAGGACGCGCCGTCTATCCAGGAAATATACCAGTCCCGTTACAACGATATGACACAATAAAGGAGGAACGCATGAGAAGAATAATATTATCTTTTTTCGCCGTCTGTATATTGATCGGCCCCGTATCGGCGGCGGACGACGTCCAGCCGACGTCGATAAAGGACGAGGTACAGTCGCTTTTTAACACCTCGGGCACTGCGTTCGACAAGGAAGACGTCGGTGGTGTGGTCAGGGCATACCTTCCGGCGGCCACATTGCAGTACCTGGACGGCACGGTCCTTACCGCGGACGAATGGAAAGCAAACCTGAAGAAAAATTTCAACAAGATAGAAAATGAAGAAACGAGATATGACGTCACAAAAGCGGAGGCCATAGACGTAAACGGCGCGGCTACGGTCACGGCGATACACGAATATATGCTGACCGGCGGAAAGCACCTGTATCGGACTACGCGGACGTGGCAGGTCGACCTGACAAAGACCCTCAACGGCTGGCGCATCGTCCGTTTAAAACAGCTCTCCCATAAAATGACTTGTGACGGCGCTCCATGCGAAGAAGATACGGGGATCGAAAAATTCTAGATGGACCTATTCGAAAAAGAGAAGACTAAGCTGAAGGCCGAAGGGCCGTCCTTCGGCAAAAGCTCAGGACAGGCCCTGAGCCCTTCGACAAAGCTCAGGGCTCATCCCGAGCAGAGTCGAGGGATGAGCGAAGCCGAAGGGCCGCTCGCCGCGAGGATGCGGCCGAGGTCGCTCGACGACTTCACTGGCCAGGAACATATCCTGGGCCCCGACAAGCTGCTGCGGCGGCTGATAGCGTCGGATAAGATTTCGTCGCTCATCCTTTACGGGCCGCCGGGATGCGGCAAGACGACGCTCGCGCTCATAATAAGCGAGAGGACGAAGTCGCACTTTGAGAGGATAAACGCCGCGTCCAATAACGTAGCGGACATACGGCGCATCATCGCCCAGGCCCAGAAGCGCGCCTCCGTAGACGGCAAACGCACGATACTATTGATAGACGAAATACACCGCTTCAACAAGGCCCAGCAGGACGTGCTGATGCCGGACGTCGAGGCCGGCAACCCGGTACTCATCGGCACGACGACCCACAACCCTTTCTTCTACGTAAATAACGCCCTCCTTTCTCGCTCGCAGGTCTTTGAATTCAGGAAATTGTCCGACGTCGACGTCGTCATGATATTGAAAGCCGCTTTGAATGACAAAGAGAGAGGTTTTGGGAAGATATCCGTTGCAATAGACGACGACGCTGTCATGCACCTTGCCAGGATGTCGGAAGGGGACGCCAGGCGCGGCTTGTCGGCGCTCGAGATAGGCGTCCTGACCACGCCGGCAGGCAAGGACAAGAAGGTCCGCATTACGCTTAAGATTGCGGAAGAGTCCATACAGAAGAAGGCCGTGGTATATGACAAGAACGAAGACGGGCACTACGACACGATATCCGCGTTCATAAAGTCGATGCGCGGCTCGGATCCCGACGCTGTGCTCTACTGGCTGGCAAAGATGATATACGCCGGCGAAGACCCGAGGTTCATCGCCCGCAGGATCGTCATCTGCGCGGCAGAGGACGTGGGCAACGCCGACCCGCAGGCGATCGTCGTGGCCAACGCGGCGCTTCAGGTGTCGGAGTTCGTAGGGATGCCGGAGGCGCGCATACCGCTCGCCCAGGCGGCCGTCTATGTCGCGTGCGCGCCGAAGTCGAACGCGAGTTACCTCGGCATAGAGGCGGCGTTAAAGGATGTGGAAGCGGGCAGGACGCTGGAGGTGCCGGACCACCTGAAGGACGCGAGCCTTGACTCGGAAGAGTTCGGCCACGGCAAGGGGTACAAATACGCGCATGACTTCGACAATCATTACGTGAAACAGGAATATAAACCCACGGACAAGATCTACTACATTCCGACAAATATGGGATATGAGGCGAAGATCAAAGCGTGGCTGGAGAAGCTCAAGGCCGGTAAATAATATTGACTTAATATATATATAATATACTTATGGAAATTATATATAATACAAAAAGGAGGGGCAATGAGCGCCAGAAAGAATGCCATTCTTGTCTTTTCCGCTATTTTTTCATTCAACTATTCGATCATTACCACTCAAGTTTTCGCTAATCCTTTTTCCATTCCAAAAGTCCTGCCCGGAGAATCTCAGGAAATACAGCTTCTCGGATCCACAGTTAATATCAAAGGGATTACAGATCAGGATAATGTTCTGCGGGTAAACGGACGGAACATAATCATCCAGAAAGACGGCTCATTCCAGGATGACGTCCTTATCCCTTTAGGCGATACCGAAATACAAGTTACGGCTACAAACAAGGACGGTAAAGTTAAAACCTACGCCAAAAAAATAACGGCGAAGGAAAATCACTTCTTCATGGTGGGGCTCGCCGACGGGACACTCAACTTTTCCCAGGCAAGCGAAGGCGTGACCTGGGAACGGGATGGGAAGCATTTCAAGAACGGCTTCAACGCCGACGGGAAACTCGCCTACTACTGCGTCGGCAAGATCCTCGGGAAAATTTTAATCAAATCCCAGCTCGACACCGATAAAGCTACCCAGGAAAAACTTTTTACCTATATCGATCCCGATAAATATTATCCGGTCTATGGCGACGATTCCACGGTGGTGTATGATGTGAACAGCCAGGGGAAGTTCTATCTCTTGTTAGAATGGGACAGATCGGGGATCACGGTCGGCAACTTCCAGACGCAGATAGGCGGGGAGAAGTCCGACAAGATAGCGAAATATAACAGGACCCTCTATGGCGGCAAGATCCAGCTCGAGTCGACCCAGCGGACCATATACGGCGAACCCATCACGAAGGCCGCCATGTTCGCCGCCGAGGCGAACCAGCACGCCGGCCATAATGAATTTTTGGCTACGGGCACATCCCTGTATTATCTCCGGCACAGGAATATTGTAGAGGGAAGCGAACAGGTGCGTATCGATGTAAGGGATAAGAATACCGGCATAACGCTGTATTCGATCAACCAGGCGGTTTCTACGGACTATCAGATAAAGTATGACCAGGGCAATATTACTTTTAACAAACCTGTCCTGGCCGTTGCCGCTTCCGATACGATCATATCAAGCGACGTCCTGAACGGCAATCCGGTTTACGTCGTCGTGAATTACGAATACAAGGATCAGAACGCGTTCCCGATCTCGATAGAAGAGTTCGGGCAAAGGACCGGCGGCTTAAATATAACGCAGAATTTCAATAATTTCGGCGTCGGCGTTACTTATGTCCAGGAGGCAAACCCAAACGATTCCCTTAATCAGTATCAGATGTACGGGATAGACGGCACCGTTAAAATCGGGAATTTCACCAAAGCCACCATCGAGGCTGTGGGCACGCAGGCCGCCACAGCGCCTCTATATATCTCTTATAACGGCGGCTACGATTTTACCACAGTGACAGGCGATAACGCCCTTCGGGACCATGCGTTAAAGATAAACGTTAATTCGAGTATAGGCGAATATCTGGGGCTGGGCAGAGGTTACGGAGATTTTTCATTTTATTACCAATATATAGGGAAGAATTTTGTAACCTCCGACAGCCTTTTCCAGGCGGGGACGGAAAAATACGGGTTTGAGTTCGCGCATAAACTCACCGAGAATGACAATATACGCTTCATATACGAGAAGAAAGCGCTTGAATCGACCAATAAAGCGGCCCAGAACCAGGTCACTGCCGGCTCGGAACAGGACTTCACGGGGCAGTGGACCCACAAGTACGATAAATTCGATTTCATAACGGAATTCGCGTCCAAGGATAAGACGGATGTGTATTCTTACTATGGCGGCGGGCAGCATAGATTAACGGAAAACACGATCGCCGAGCGCGTCCAATATAATTTAAACAAGATAACCTCCCTGTTCATAGGAGAGCAGATTACCGTAGACGGCGGCAAGGCCAGGACCTCCGCCGGCGTTAACACTAAGCTTTTCGACGGCACAAAAGCCATGGTCGAGTGCGCGGCCGGGAACGACGGCAATTCCGTATCGGCCGCTTTCGATAAGGCTGTGGGGCAGGAAGGAAGCGTTTATACCAACTACACTTTTACCGATTCCGTGACCGACGGGAAATCTTCCACGACCTCATTCGGCTCAAACACCGCGTTAAGCCCGAACGCCAAACTAAATACGGAACGGCAGTTCATAACCAGCGACATAAGGGGCGCCTACACGACGAATCTGATGGGCTTGAGCTACAGCATAAATCCCCAAGCGGAGTTCAGCGCCACTTACCAGAGGCGTAACGAAGGCGAGGATTATAACCTGATGGGATCCATCCCGCAGGATGCTTTCTCATTTAACGGCTCGTATATAGCTCCCGATAAGTTTAAGCTGGTGACGAAGGAAGAATACAGGCGCGATCAGGACAAGACCTGGCAGATCCTGACGGACAATACGGGTGAGGTAAAGGTCTTCGGCGACGTATATCTTTTCGGCGAATGTGAATATTCCATCGCCTACACGGAGGGGGCCAACGATTCCTGCTCGAAGATCGACAAAAAACAGGTGGGGCTCGCTTACAGGCCCGTGGCGTTCGACTGGTTCAACGGCCTTATCAAATACATACGTTATATAGACGAACGGCCGGACAGCGTTACGAGCGCTGACGGCGGCTTCCTGACGATGCAGTCGACAAGCGACACGTTTGCGGCAGAGGCGGCGCTTGATTTGCCGTGGAATTTCCAGCTTGTGCAAAAGCTGGCCTATAAATACGAAAAGACGCTTTCATACGATCCGCTCGGGATAGTAGAAACACCGGATGACCTTACCGCTAAATTATGGATAACCAGGCTTAATTACCATCTTACGAAAAAGTGGGATGCCGCGTTCGAATACAGGGTCTTGCAGGAGAAGGGGCCGTCGCTTGGCGCTACGACGCAACACCGCGAAGACGGGTTCCTTGTCGAAGCCAACTATCTTATAGCGAAGGGCATTGCCGTCGGCGCGGGCTATAACTTCACCTCATTCGCCGACAACCTCGACATGAAACTCTCGGACATCGCCGACAAAAATCAGGGCGCCGGCGGGTTCTTCGTGAGACTGCAGGGAAGGTATTAACAGTCTGATAGGGTTGGTTTATTGCGTTTATAGCGTTTGTTGGGTTGGTTGAGTTATGAAGATTGAAAAATTTGAAGACATACAGGCTTGGCAGGAAGCAAGAGTTTTAGTAGGAATGGTTTATGAGGTTATTAAATCTAAGGAATCGTTTTATAAAGATTACAGATTTAGAGATCAGATTACCTCCGCGGCGGTTTCGATAATGGCAAATATCAGCGAAGGTTTTTCAAGAAGATCCAACAGAGAATTTATACAGTTTTTATTTATAGCCAAGGCTTCAGCCGCGGAAGTGCAGAGTCATTTATATGTCGCGTTAGATCAAGAATACATGACTAAAGAGGCCTTTAACAAAATATACGAGCAAAGCGATAAAGTAGCGAGATTGATATCGAATTTTATAACATATTTACTACAACGCAACAAACACAATTAACTCAATGAACCTAACAAACCCAACAAACCCCATAACCCTAAAACGCTACAACGCAACAAACCCAACAAACCCAACAAACCCTACAAACGCAATAACCATACTCATCGTTTTAACCCTGCTTTCTTACTCATCGACTGCTCATGCTGAGTTGACGAACGACATGTCCGCGGATGTGGTGATAGGCCAGCCGGATTTTAGAACGACCAGCGCCGGGACTACGCAGCGTAACTTAAACGCGCCGCACGGTATTTTTACGGACGGCCAACGGCTTTTTGTCACCGAAGTCAATAATAATCGCGTTATGATATGGAATTCCATCCCTGTTTTAAACGATGCCCCCGCGGATATCGTCCTGGGGCAGGCCGTGTTTACAACGTCGGCAGCCGGGACGGGCCGGAGCGGGCTTAACGGGCCCAGAGGCGTCTGTTACGCCGGGGGAAAATTATTCGTCGCGGACTGGGGGAATAACCGTATCCTAATATGGAATACGCTTCCCACCGTCAATAACGCGCCCGCGGATGTCGTGGTAGGCCAGCCCGATTTCGATACCGTATCTTCCGGCGTGTCCCAAAGTAAGATGTACAGGCCCAATATGCTCCATTCCGATGGGAAAACGCTCATAGTTCCCGACGAATATAATAACAGGGTCCTGATATTCAAATCGATACCGGTATCGAACGGCGCCCCAGCAGATAACGTAATAGGACAGGCCGATTTTACGACTAATTCACAGGGCACAGCCAGGGACAAGATAGACCGCCCAAACTCGTTGTTTTTTGACAGCCAGAGGTTGTTCATATCCGAGTATGACAATAATCGTATCCTTATTTACAATTCAATCCCTTCCTTTAACGGCGCTCCAGCGGATATCGTCCTGGGACAGCCGGACTTTACAACTTCCTCTTCGGGGCTCGGCCCTGATAGGTTCCATATCCCCGGCAAGGTTTTTTCGGACGGTAAACGTCTTTATGTGCCCGATGTTAATAACAACAGAATACTCGTTTGGAATAATATGCCGCTTTCTAATGGCGCTTCTGCGGATATGGTGATCGGCCAGCGCGACTTTTTTTCCAACGGGGTCAACCAGGGCGGCAGCGCGAATGCCAATACAATTTCGGCTCCGATAAATGTGACCTCCGACGGCAAAAGACTGATAGTTTCCGAATTTACAACCAACAACCGCGCTCTCATCTACAACATCGGCGGCTCATCCATCAAACAGGGCCCCCAGTTCGACCAGGGGAAAGCCCTGATAGGCAAGGTCTTCAACGACGTGAACGGTAACGGGATGCAGGACACATACGAACAAACGAATGAACAAATTAACGAATTAACGGATAAACGAACCAACGAATTAACAAACGAACGAATAAACGAATTAACGAATAAACGAATAAACGAATTAACGAATAAACGAATAAACGAATTAACGAATAAACGAATATCCGAACCCGGTATCGAGGGTGTCAAAGTCGCCACCGACACCGGCATCTACGCCATAACAGACCCGGACGGTAAGTATCACTTCCCCTATATAGAGGTAGGCCAGCATCTCTTAAAGATAGACGAATCAACTCTTCCTGAAGGCTCAACAATAACTACAGATAACCCCTATCATGTAACAGTAACAGAAGGTGTCCTCACCAAAGTCTCTTTCGCCGTCAAATTACCACCCGAACGAATCAACGAACAAACGAATAAACGAATCAACGAACCTCTGCTCAAAGTCAGCGTTTCCCAGGACCCCGTCATGCTAAAACCCCGCCTCTTAATCTCCCATAAGATAGTCACCAGCGAACCAACGACTAAACGAACTAACGAATTAACGGATAAACGAACCAACGAACTGATAGAATTCACGATAACCTGTAATTATCACCCTTTCATCGTTAAATCAAACATAAAGCTCTATGATAAAGACTATAACCTCATCAAAACAATAGACCTCCCCAACCCCATACCCTCAACATATACCCTCCCCATATCCGACTTATCATTCCAAACGAATAAACGAATAAACGAACCAACGAATGAACGAATCTATTATCAACTCTCCGTCTACGATAAGAACAACAAGGAAGACAGGACGGGCGTAGGGGAGATTGCCATTAAGTAGGATCTGCGGGTAGGCCTTGACAACCTAACCAAAATGGTATATACTCCAGAGTAGTAATACTAATACGGAGGTAATTCCATTATGAAACACATTCAAAGGATGTTGGATATTAAACTTCCGGCCCGGCAATCCGCGTTTTTATGGGGCGCCAGGAAAACAGGCAAGACTACATATCTTAGGAATCGTTTCCCGGATAGCCTGGTTTACGATTTCCTTAAGGCTGACTTTTTTCTCGAAGTCACTAAAAATCCCGCCCTGCTGAGGGAGCGTTTGCTCGCGAAGAATGAAGTGGCGCTTAAACATCCGGTGATACTTGATGAAGTCCAAAAAGTTCCGCAGGTGTTGGACGAGGTGCATTGGTTAATAGAAAACAAAGGTTTAAGGTTTATATTATGCGGCTCAAGCGCCAGAAAGTTAAAAAGGGGGCATGCGAATCTTTTAGGCGGAAGGGCGTGGCGTTATGAACTCTTCCCGCTCGCTACACCCGAGATCGGGCAATTTGACCTTTTGCGCGCTCTCAATCACGGCTTGATCCCGTCACACTATTTACAGGACGAAGAGGATTGCAGAAAATCCCTGGCAGCCTATATACAGGATTATTTAAAGGAGGAAGTTTTTGCCGAAGGCCTGACGCGTAATATTCCCGCGTTTTCAAGATTTTTCGAGGCATTCGGATATTCACACGGTGAGATCACCAATTATTCCAACATCGCCCGCGACTGCGGAGTGGACTCAAAGACTGTAAAAGAATATTATCAGATACTTGTCGATACATTGCTGGCGATCAGGATAGAACCGTTTAAGAAAAGGCAATCGCGTCAGGTTATAACAAAGGCGCCTAAATACTATATGTTTGACGTAGGCGTCGCCGGTTATCTGACAAAGAGACGCGTAGAAAAAGCCAAAGGCTCGGAGTTTGGAAAGGCGTTCGAGCATTTTTTGCTTATGGAAATAACCGCTTACAGGTCTTACTCCAGACGCGATTTTGAAATGAATTTTTGGAGGACTAAAACGGGCCTTGAGGTGGATTTCGTGCTTGGCGCCGGGGAGGTTGCCGTAGAGATAAAAGGGACCGAGCGTGTTGACGGAAAAGATCTTGCCGGGTTGACGGCGTTTACCGAAGCGTATGCCCCAAAGAGGGCGATTGTGGTTTGTAGCGAAAGAGAAAAGAGAATGCGTGGCAAAATAGAGATTATGCCCTGGCGTGATTTTCTGCGCGAATTATGGGGAAGACATATAATATAATGAACCCTATAATGATCCTCATCATATTGACTCTTCTGTTTTACCCAAGACCCGCCCACGCCGAACTGACGACCGGCATGTCCGCGGATGTGGTGATAGGGCAGAAAGACTTTGTTTCGAATGCTGCGAATCAGGGCCTGGGCGGCGCGAATAGCAATACCCTGTATCACAATTACAAGATTTTTTGCGATGGCGCTAAGCTTTACATAGCAGATGCAAGCAATCACCGTATTTTGTTTTTCAATTCAATCCCCAGCACGAACGATTCTTCCGCTGATACTGTTATCGGCCAGCCTGACTTTACGTCGAATTCGGCTAACCAGGGAGGCGCAGGTTCCGCGGCGAATACGCTTTACAGCCCGAGCAACGCTTTTTTTGACGGAAAAAAGTTATTCATTTCCGATCAAGGCAACAATCGCGTTCTGATATTCAACTCTTTTCCCTCTGGTAATAACGTTCCCGCGGATGTTGTTATCGGCCAGCCTGACTTTACTTCCAATTCGATAAACCAGGGCGGAGCCGCGCCGGGTTCAAATACTTTATATCAACCGACAGATGTGTTTTCGGACGGGACACGGCTGTTCATCATCGACTACGGTAATCACCGCGCTCTTATATTTAATCGTATCCCAACCGCTAACAATACCTCCGCTGATGTGGTTATCGGCCAACCTGATTTTACCTCCAGCGCTGTTGACCAGGGAGGAGGGCCCGCGGCCAATACCGTAGGGCTTGTGGTGATGGGCTGCTCGGATGGCAAAAGATTATTTTTAAGTGACGGGCAAAATCACCGCGTTCTCATTTATAACTCTATTCCGACCATGAACAACGCCTCCGCGGATATTGTCATAGGCCAGCCTGATTTTACATCCGGCTCTTATAATCAGGGGGGCGACCCCGGGCCGAATACCTTAAAAGGCCCTAAAGGCGTTACCACAAATGGCAAAAGACTGTTTATCGCAGAGGATAATCACCGGATCCTTGTTTTTAATTCAATCCCGACTGGAAATAATGCCTATGCGGATATTGTTATAGGGCAGCCGAATTTTACTTCGAATTCTGTCAACCAGGGCGGAGGGCCGAAGGCAGATACATTGAATTACCCGCGTGTAGCTATTTCTGACGGTAGAAGACTATATGTTGACGATGAACGCAACAACCGCGTCCTCATCTACAACATCGGCGTCTCATCCATAAAGAACGGCCCCCAGTTTGACCAGGGCAAAGCCCTGATAGGTAAAGTCTTCAACGACGTAAACGCCAACGGCATCCAAGACAACCCAACCAACGCCACAAACCCAACAAACGCAATGAACGCCACAAACCCAACAAACGCAATGAACGCCACAAACCCAACAAACGCAATGAACGCAACAAACCCTATAACCCAACAACGCAATAACGCAATAACCGAACCCGGCATCGAGGGCGTCAAAGTCGTCTCCGACACCGGCATCTACGCCATAACAGACCCGGACGGTAAATACCACTTCCCCTATATAGAGGTAGGCCAGCATCTATTGAAGATAGACGAATCCACTTTACCCGAAGGAAGCGTCATAACTACAGACAACCCCTATCATGTAACGGTAACCGAAGGCGTCCTCACAAAAGTCTCTTTCGCCGTGCAGTTACCACGAGAACGCAATAACGCAAACAACCCAACAAACGCAACAAACCCAATAAACGCAAACAACGCAACAAACCCAACAAACGCAAACAACCAGCCTCTGCTAAAGGTAAGCATCTCCCAGGACCCCGTCATGCTAAAACCCCGCCTCTCCATCTCCCATAAAATCGTATCATCTAACTCCGAACCCAATAACCCAACAAACGCAACAAACCCAACAAACGCAAATAACGCAACAAACGAACTGATAGAATTCACGATAACCTGCAATTATCATTTATTCATCGTCAGATCAAACATAAAGCTCTACGATAAAGACTATAACCTTATTAAAACGATAGACCTCCCCAACCCCATCCCCTCTATATATACCCTACCTCTTAACGCAACAAACGCAACAAACGCAAATAACGCTATAACCCTAAAACCCCCGCCTGCCTCGCAGAAATCCTACAGCAGTCGGGCAGGCAATAACCCTACAACCCTCTATTATCAACTCTCCGTCTACGACAAGAACAATAAAGAAGATCGCACCGGGATAGGAGAGGCCGGGATATGAATAAAAGAGCAATTGCGTTATTATCCGGAGGACTCGACAGCATACTTTCCGTTAAGCTCATGCAGGAACAGGGCATAGAGGTATTCGCCGTCAATTATTATATAGACTTTGCCGCATGCAATGCCAGAGGAGGCGAAGGTTCCGCGGCGAAAGCGGCGAGGATGCTGAAGGTCCCGTTCGAGCTCATAGATATCACCGACGAATATCTAGAGACATTTAAGCACCCGAAATTCGGCTACGGCTCGAACGTAAATCCTTGTATCGATTGCAAGATATTCATGTTAAAGAAGGCCAAAGAATATATGAAGAAGGCCGGCGCTTCATTTCTGGTGACCGGAGAGGTAGTCGGCCAGCGGCCGATGTCCCAGAGAAAGGACATGCTCTATCTAATCTCGAAACAGGCAGAAGTCAAAGAGATACTGTTGCGGCCGCTCTCGGCGAAACTCCTGAACCCGACGCTGCCCGAGACGGAAGGCATTATTAATAGAGAAGAGCTGCTCGATATGTCCGGCCGCGGCAGGACCCGGCAGATGGAGCTTGCGGAAAAATTCGGCATAAAAGAATATCCTAATCCTGCGGGCGGGTGCCTATTGACGGATCCGGGGTTCGCCAGGCGGGTAAAGGACCTGGAAAAACACGGCGCGCTCAATGTGAACGACCTGAGGCTCCTTAAGGCGGGGAGGCATTTCCGGTTGACAGAGGCCGCGAAACTCGTCGTAGGGCGGGACGAGAAGGACAATGAAGAGCTGCTGTCGATGGCGAGTCCCGAGGATATGATATTCAAGCTTAAAGACCGCCAGGGGCCGCTATCCCTCTTGAGGGGGAGCCACAGCGAAGAAGTAATCAAGCGCGCGGCGGAGATCGCCGCCTATCACACAAAATTCCGCGGCGAGGAGACGTTGAAGATAGATCACTGGAAGGCAGGCTCATCCGACCGTGTTACGTTGACCGTAAAGCCTGCAGATAAGAGCGATGTAGAAGCATCGCGGATTTAGTTGACATAAGTGGGCGAAGGTGGTTTAATAAAGACAAATAACGGGGAGGCCGTGAAGCGGCCTGAGAGTTCTGCCGCATCGAGCAGATTACCCTTAGAACCTGATCTGGGTTATGCCAGCGTAGGGATAGGTTAGGACGAGGCCCTTATGTTTTGGCGTAAGGGCCGATTTTTTAATAGGATAGATATGGAAAAATTACCAGAACTGGGGAAGATAAACCCGGAATTTTTTAACAAATTCATCTACCCAAAATTGGGCGCGAAAGATAAGTCGGTCCTGGTCGAGCCGCAGCACGGCGTCGACTTCGGGGTCGTCGACCTTGGCGACAGGGTGATGGTGATGTCGACAGATCCGTTCTATATCGCCAGTGAGCTCGGGATGGAGAAGGCGGCATGGTTCGCCGTCCATATACTCGCGAGCGATGTCGCGGTAAGCGGGATAAGGCCGAGATACCTGGCAGTGGACCTCAACCTGCCTCCCGGCATGAAAGAGGACGAGCTCGTAAGGATGTGGGGCGCGGTGGATGGCGTTTGCAAGGAACTCGGCATTACCGTTGTAACAGGCCACACAGCGCGTTACGCGGGCTGTAACTATCCGATGGTCGGCGGCGCCACGATGATAGGCGTTGGCAGTAAGAATGAGCTTATTATACCTAAGATAAACGTCGGGGATGCCATTGTAGTCTCGAAAGGGCCGGCGATAGAGACGACAGGCCTCATGGCCGCGTATTTCCCGAAATTCCTGGAGGAGAAGTACGGAAGCGCGTTTGTCAAAAGGGCTCAGGACGTCTATTATCAGATGTCGACCGTTAAGGACGCGCTCGTCGCGTCGTCCGTAAAAGGGGTCACTGCGATGCATGACGCGACCGAATGTGGCGTATTCGGCGGGCTTTACGAGATGGCGGCGCATAGTAATGTAGGGCTGAATATAGATGTAGATAAGATCATCCTGCAGGACGAGGTAAGAAAGACCTGCGACTGTTTCGGGATAGACCCGTATGTCGCGATAAGCGAGGGGACGCTTCTCGCGAGCGTCCGGGCCGATAAAGCGGACAGCGTCGTCAAGGCGCTTAAGAAAGAAGGGATCGCGGCGAGCATCGCGGGCGTTGCCGTTCCCGCGAAAGAAGGCATCCATACTATTGTTAACGGCAAGAAGAAGATATTGAGCCATCCGAAGATCGACCCGTTCTGGGCGAAATTCGAGGAGTATCTAAAAAAGTAGCGGAGGTGCAAATTGAAATTAGACGAGATAAAGATATCGCAGGCCATAATCAAGACATACTATGATAAGCTTATCAATTGCCTGGATGTGGACGTAGCTATCGTAGGGGCAGGGCCTGCGGGGATGGCTTGCGGCTATTACCTGGCCCGAAAGGGCGTAAAGACGGTGATCTTTGAGAGAAAGCTCTCCGTGGGCGGCGGGATGTGGGGCGGCGGAATAATGTTTAACGAGATAGTGGTACAGAAGAAAGCAAAGGCCATCCTCGACGAACTTGATGTAAGGACGAGGAGGTACGAAGATGACTACTATATGGCCGATTCAATCGAAGCCGTTTCGACGATCTGCTCAAAGGCGGTTAAGGCCGGAGTGACAATACTAAACCTGATAAGCGCGGAGGACCTTATGGTAAGGAATAAGAATGTGCGAGGTCTTGTCCTGAATTGGACGGCGGTAGAGATGGCGAAGCTTCACGTCGATCCTATTACCATGTCCGCCAGATTCGTAGTCGATGCCACCGGCCACGCGGCTGAGCTGGCGCGCCTGGCGGAGAGGAAATCGGGGATAACGCTTAAGACGAGGACGGGCAAGGTGGTAGGTGAGGGGTCCATGTGGGCCGAGGTTGCCGAAGATACGATAGTTAAGAACTCGAAAGAGGCCGCGCCCGGCCTGTATGTCTGCGGGATGTGCGCAAACGCCGTCTTCGGCGGGCCTAGGATGGGGCCGATATTCGGGGGTATGCTCATCTCCGGGAAAAAAGTAGCTATGGATCTGGTAAAAAGACTGCGCGATTAAATATTAAAAATTTTATAAAATAGACTTGACAAATTCTTTTTTTAGTGTATAATCACTACTAAGTCAATCATATTTATAGCCTTTTGAAATCGGGGGTGTATTGTGGCTCGGATATTCTCGGACATTACGAAAACCGTAGGTAATACGCCATTGGTAAGGATAAACAAACTGAACCAAGGATCGAGTGCGACCATCCTGGCCAAACTAGAATTTTTCAATCCGCTGTCGAGCGTAAAGGACAGGATCGGCATTGCCATGATAGAGGACGCCGAGAAAAAGAGCGCATTAAAAAAGAATTCCGTTATAATAGAGCCGACGAGCGGCAATACAGGTATTGCCCTGGCGTTCGCGGCCGCCGCAAAAGGATACAAACTTATACTGACGATGCCCGATACCATGAGCGTGGAGCGCAGGCAGTTATTGAAGATACTCGGCGCAGAGATCGTCCTAACCGACGGCGCAAAAGGCATGAAAGGGGCCGTGGACAGGGCCGAAGAGCTGGCAAAAAAGACACCGGACAGTTTTATGCCGCAGCAGTTTAATAATCCGGCGAACCCCGAGATACACCGGAAGACGACTGCCGAAGAGATATGGAAAGATACGGACGGAGCCGTTGATATATTCGTGGCCGGCATAGGCACCGGCGGCACGATAACCGGCGTGGGCGAGGCGCTGAAGAGCAGGAAGCCGGGCCTGAAAGTGCTTGGAGTGGAGCCTGCCGATTCGCCGGTTTTATCGGGCGGTAAACCGGGCGCGCATAAGATACAGGGCATCGGCGCGGGATTTGTCCCAAAAGTATTGAACCAAAAGATATTGGATGAAGTAATTAAGGTAAGCAATGAAGACTCCGGCGAGATCGCCAGGAGGCTTGCCAGGGAAGAAGGGATACTCGCGGGCATCTCGAGCGGCGCGGCTATGTGGGCGGCGCTCGAGGCGGCGAAACGAAAAGAATCCGCCGGCAAGACGATAGTGGTCCTGTTGCCGGACACCGGCGAGCGGTATCTCTCTACATGGCTATTTCAGGAGTTTTTAGGGTGAACCCCGCCCATCTTATGATGGGTTAGGGGATTAGGAAGGAAGGGCGGGGTGAAGATAACATATAAAGGCGATTACGCGTTAAAGGCCCTGTTCCAACTGGCGTTAAGGTACGACGAAAGCGGCAACGGGGTCATGGCCATAAGCGAGATCGCGCGGCTCGGCGACATGCCTACGAAGTTCCTGGAGCAGATACTTCTTATATTAAGGAAGGGCGGTTTTGTGAAGTCCAAACGCGGCGTAAACGGCGGATTCATGCTGGCTAAAGAGCCCAAAGAGATAACGGTCGGTGAAGTGATAAGGTTCATCGAAGGGCCGATAGGGCCGATAGCGTGCATAGAGCGTGATGGTTATAAGGGCTGCAAAGACGTCGCTAGCTGTATATTCCGCAACGTCTGGAAAGACGTTAAAAATGCGATATCGATAGTGATAGACACATTGACGTTCGAGGAGTTGGTGATGAGACACAAAGAGAAGTCGCTGGGCATTTTGCCGGAATTTGATTATACGATATAAAAAGGGAGGCAACAGATGGCGAAGACGATAAAAGAGATAAATGAAAAGATAAGAAGCGGCGGCGTAGTCGTCGTGACCGCCGAGGAGGTCATAGACCTCGTCGAGAAGAAGGGGCTTAAAGAGGCCGCGAGGGAGGTCGACGTAGTAACGACCGGCACCTTCGGCCCGATGTGCTCAAGCGGCATATATCTTAACCTGGGCCACTCGAAGCCGAAGATAAAATTAGGCGGCGGCCAGGTCACGCTGAACAATGTCCCCGCGTATACGGGTTTCGCAGCGGTCGATATCTATCTGGGCGCAACGGCCATGCCCGACGACGACCCCAGGAACAAGGTATTCCCCGGCGAATTTAAATACGGCGGCGCGCATGTCATAGAAGAACTGGCCGGCGGCAAGGACGTGGTGCTGGAGGCTCGCGCTTACGGGACGGACTGTTACCCGCGTAAATATATCAAGACCTACGTAAATATAAAAGATATGAATGAGGCCGTGCTGTTGAACCCGAGGAACTGCTACCAGAATTATAATGTGGCAGTAAACCTCTCCGACAAGAAGTCTATCTACACCTATATGGGAATGCTCCGGCCCAACATCGGGAACGCCAATTATTGCTCGGCCGGGCAGCTCTCTCCGCTCTTGAAAGACCCGTATTACAGGACAATAGGCGTCGGCACCAGGATATTCCTGGGCGGGGGCGTGGGGTATGTCTATTGGAACGGGACCCAGCACAATCCGTCGGTAAAGCGGAAAGAAAATGGGGTGCCGCAGGCCCCTGCGGGGACCCTCGCTGTGATGGGCGACCTGAAACAGATGAAGGCCGAATGGCTGCGCGGGACCTCATTCCAGGGATATGGTGTAACTCTTACGGTCGGGTTAGGAGTTCCTATACCTGTCCTCGATGAAGAGGTATTGAAATGCGCCGCGATAAAAGATGAAGATCTCTGGGCGCAGGTGGTCGATTACAGCGATGACTACCCGCAGGGCAAGATCGGCTCACTGGGCGAGGTAAATTATAAACAGCTTAAGAGTGGAAGCATTACCGTGAAGGGCAAAGAGGTGCCGACCGCGTCTCTCTCCAGCTATCCTAAGGCTATAGAGATAGCGGAGGAGCTGAAGAAATGGATAAAGGACAGGAAATTCTTCCTGACCGAATACGTCCAGGCCCTGCCCGGGGCGGATGCGGGCATTGCGTTTAAACCGCTAAAAGAAAGGCCGGTTAAGGAGGAGTAATTGGAACATTTCATCCACATATTCATCCATTACCTGAAAGAGGTCATCCCGGCGCTCGCGGTCGGGTTCCTGATAAGCGGGCTTGTGCATGAACTTATACCCGAGACTTTCGTCCTTAAATATCTCGGCAGCAAGGGGATACGGCCTATCCTTATATCGACGCTCGTCGGGACCGTCCTTCCTGTCTGCTGCTGGGGTTCCCTGCCGATCGCGGTCAGCTTCTACAAGAAAGGCGCGAAACTCGGCCCGATACTCGCTTTTCTTGTCGCAACGCCCGCAACGTCTGTCAGCGCGCTCCTGGTCGCATACAGCGTCCTCGGGCTGAAATTCACCGTATATATATTCTTTGCGGTAATAGTGATGGGCATCGTCGTAGGCCTGGCGGGCAATATGGTAAAATACACGCCCCGCCCTCCATCCGAAAAGGCACATTGCCCGCATTGCGAGATCGATCCCGGACACGAAAAACTGCACAGAAAGAAGACCCTGCGCGAGAAGGTGATATCCGCTATGAAATATGCTTTTATCGAACTGCCGAGAGAGATAGGCGTGGAGCTTTTTATAGGCCTGTTGCTTGCGGCATTTGTCGCGACATTCATGCCTTTAGGCAGGCTCATCAAAAATTACCTCGGCGGCTGGTTCGGCTATCTCTTTGCCGCAGTCTTCGGCGTCCTTATGTACCTCTGCTCGACGGCTAGCGTCCCTCTAATCGACAGCCTGATGCGGCAGGGGATGAACCACGGCGCCGCGATGACGCTTCTTCTGATCGGGCCGGTCACAAGTTACGGCACGATACTGGTGTTGAGAAAAGAGTACGGTATAAAAGTGCTTACCGTTTTCCTGTCCACATTGATAATAATATCGCTTCTTCTCGGATTCGGATATGAGGCAATCTCCTACACAAAATAACCTTTATATGGTAAAATTACCCGTGAACCAGTCCACAAACCACTCACTTCGTTCGGGTTTGGGACGGTTCAGGGTTCCGCTCCACAGACTTATACCCGTGGAGCTTCACATTCCTGAAGATAAAGGTTATCCATACAAATGGCCAGTACAAAATTCTATAATTTAACGGTCGAATCCGCGGCCGGATTGCTCGGCGCAGATATAGACGCCGGGTTGACCGCGTCCGCGGCGAAAGACCGCCTCGAAAAGTCCGGCCCGAACCAGCTTCGGGAAATAAAGGGCCCGACAGCGTTCTCCATCCTCATCGGCCAGTTCAATAACTTTATAATATGGGTCCTCATAGGCGCGGCCCTCGTCTCGGGCTTCCTTAAAGAATGGGTCGACGCCATCGCTATAATAGCGATCGTGATCGTGAACGGCTTATTGGGCTTCATCCAGGAGTTTCGTGCGGAGAAGTCGCTCGCGGCGCTGAGGAAACTCTCTTCCCCGACATCGAAGGTGATCCGCGGCGGCCAACATGTTATGATCCCTTCGCTTGAGATAGTGCCCGGCGACCTGATAGAGCTCGAAGCCGGGGACAACGTCCCCGCGGACAGCCGCATAACGTACGCTACCGGCAATTTTGCTGCGCACGAGGCGAGCCTTACCGGCGAATCGACTCCTGTATCAAAGACGACCCTCTCGCTCGACGAGGAAGATATACCGCTGGGCGACAGGGCTAATATGGTATATGCGGGCACCTCCGTCACATCAGGCAAGGCGAGGGCCATGGTGACCGAGACAGGCATGAATACCGAGCTCGGCAAGATCGCCGGCATGATACAGTCTATAGGCGGGGAGACTACGCCGCTCCAGAAGAAGCTGGACCAGTTCGGTAAGTGGATCGTCTACCTCTGTTTTGTTCTTGTGGGGCTCGTATTCGTGATGGGGCTCCTGCGTGGAGGCAAGATACTGGACATGTTCCTGACTTCGGTCAGCCTTGCGGTGGCGGCGATACCGGAAGGCCTGCCGGCAGTAGTGACGATAGCTCTCGCCCTGGGCGTGCAGAGGATGGTGAAGCGCCATGCCCTCATAAGGAAACTCCCGTCGGTAGAGACGCTCGGCTGCGCGACCGTAATATGCTCGGACAAGACCGGAACGCTCACCCGGAACGAGATGACGGTTAAAGAGGTATTCACATACGGCAATAACTATAAAGTAACAGGCACAGGATACGAACCAAAGGGAGAATTTTTACTCGACAATAATCCGGTAAAGCCCCGGGAACGGCGGGACCTGGATAAGGTACTCATCTGCGGCGTATTGTGTAACGGCGCCGACCTTGTTTCCGAAAACGGCGTTTACAAGATAATGGGCGATCCCACCGAGGGCGCCATACTCACAGCCGCGGCAAAGGCCGGGATGTCGAAAGAGGCCGTCGAAAAGGATTTTCCGTTTGTCGAAGAGATACCGTTTGACGCCGACCGGAAGAAGATGACCATAGTGCGCAAGGAGAAAGAGAGGTTCGCGGCTTTCGTAAAAGGCGCGCCCGACATCCTGCTCAACGATTGCGTTAATATCGAAGTTAGCGGCGAGGTAAGGCCGCTCGGCGAAAAAGAGCGGGAAAATATACTGAAGGCGAACGACGATATGGCCGGGCAGGCCCTGAGGGTCCTGGCGGTCGCGTACAGGTATCTGGATAAAGAGCCGGATAGCTATGAAGCGAAGAATATAGAGAAGGCCCTTACATTCGCCGGACTTATCGCAATGATCGATCCTCCGCGCGAAGAGGTCAGGGCCGCGATCGAAGAGTGCAACACGGCCGGCATAAAGACCGTGATGATCACAGGGGATCATAAGCGGACCGCCGTGGCGATAGCGAGCGAGCTTAAGTTCTTTAATAAAGATTCTATGGCATTGACCGGCGAAGAGCTGGACGGCTTATCGGACGAAGAGCTTTACGCGAAGATCGAGATGACGCCGGTATACGCCCGCGTCTCCCCGGAGCACAAGCTGAGGATCGTGCGCGCCTGGCGGAAGCGCGGCGATGTCGTGGCGATGACCGGCGACGGCGTTAACGACGCGCCTGCCGTGAAAGAAGCGGATATAGGCGTGGCCATGGGCATCACAGGGACCGACGTCACCAAAGAAGTCTCGGACATGGTAATAACGGACGACAATTTCGCGTCGATAGTGTCCGCCGTCGAAGAAGGCAGGGGCATATACGATAATATTAAAAAATTCATCAACTACCTGCTTTCCTGCAACGCCGGCGAGATACTGGTCATGTTCATATCTTCCCTTATAGGGCTGCCCGTGCCGCTCTTGCCTATACATATCCTTTGGGTCAACCTTGTAACCGACAGCCTGCCGGCCCTGGCGCTTGGCGTAGATCCCGTCGATCCTGATATAATGAAGAGGCCGCCCAGGCCCACGGACGAGGCCGTTGTTACCAGGAAGAGGGCGCTCGGCATGTTGATGCAGGGAGCGTTCATAGCGTTCTGCAGTTTGCTCGCGTTCGTATTGGTCCTGTATGTGGAAAAGGAGGGATTGGCCAGGGCAAGGACAGCGGCGTTCATAGTCCTCTCCTGCGCCCAGCTCTTCCATTCGTTCAACTGCCGGAGCGAGACGGAATCGCTCTTCGCGCTCGGGATATTGACCAACAAGAAACTGATAATCGCGACCATCGTGTCTTTCATGCTTCAGATGGCGGCCGTCTACATACCTTTATTCAATACGATATTCAAGACAGAGCCGCTCGGGGCCTTTGATTGGGTGATGGTCATAGTTATCTCGTCATTCCCTTTATGGGCCATGGAGGCGGTGAAGGCTGTAAATAAGAGGTCAATAAAAAGGAGGTAGTTACATGAAGACCGTAAAGAGAGCGGCGGCGATAGCCATATGCCTTTTAGCCGTATCGGGCTTTCTAATGGCGGCAGGTAATGCTATAATGGCGCAGGAAGAAAACATGCCGGGGATCATGACGGCAGACCAGGTACGGGCGCAAAATGAGGTTATAATCAGGAAGCTCGACGAAATATTAAAAGGTCAAAAGGAAGTTATGGAAGGTATGGAATCGTTGAAGCAGGAAATGAATGTGTTAAAGATAAGGGTAACTCAGCAGCAGTAGGAGATATATGGGCGGAGAAAACGTATCTTATATCGTAGCCTTTTTCGCGGGAATACTTACCTTCCTGTCGCCGTGCCTGTTGCCGCTCGTCCCTTCCTTCATCGCGTATATGGCGGGCGTATCGTTCAGCGACCTGAAAGACTCCGGCAGGAAGAGCGATGTGAGGAAGAAGACAATTATACACTCCCTTCTCTTCATCGCCGGCTTTTCTGTCATATTCGTCCTGCTTGGCCTTACAGCCACCTTTATAGGCAAGGCGCTTTTTCAATATCAAAAGATCATCAGGATAGCGGGCGGTGTTATGATAACGCTGTTTGGGCTCTATCTTACCGGTATCCTGAAGCTGGACTTTTTGGGGAAAGAGCGCAGGTTCGATCTTAAGACGAAAGGGGCAAGTTATATCGGTTCGTTCCTGATCGGCGTTACGTTCGCCGCCGCATGGACGCCGTGCGCCGGCCCGATACTCGGCTCTATACTGGTCCTGGCAGGCACGAAGTCGAGCGTCGCCGAGGGGGCGAAGCTCTTGACCGTATATTCGCTAGGCATAGCGGTCCCTTTTTTCATAACGGCGTTGGCGGTGAATTCTTTCCTGGAATATTTTAACAGGTTCAAAAAAGTGATAAACGTCGTAAATATCGTCGGGGGGGTATTCCTTATTATAATCGGTATCCTGGTTGCGACGAATTACCTGGCGGTCATCTCGGAGAGGTTCCTGGCCGCGTTCACGAGATAGGAGCTAAAAAAAGGGGGAGATATGAAGTCGAAACTGAGTAAGTTCTTTGTCCTGACGGTCGCTTTATTTCTTGTCGGAGCATGCTCTAAATCCGGCGCCATGGAGGTCGGCGAGGTAGCGCCTGATTTTACCATAAACGACGCGGAGGGAAAACCCGTCACGCTTTCCGAATTCAAAGGCAAGGTCATAATCCTGGATTTCTTCGCCAGCTGGTGCCCTCCGTGCAGGATGGAGATACCGGATTTCATCGCGCTGCAGAAGACATATGCTTCGCAGGGCTTTACGATGGTGGGCGTAAGCCTGGTCGACAAGAATGAGACCGCGAAGTTCGTCTCCCAGCAGAATATCAATTATCCGGTAGCGGTCGACGACGGAAAGGCCAGCGATTCTTACGGGCCTATCAGGTCCATACCGACCACATTCCTGATCGATAAGGATTTCAAGATAGCGAAAGTGTTTATAGGTTACAGGGCGAAGGATGTATTTGAGAAGGAGATACAGGAGCTGTTAAAGTAAAAAGGGGAAATAAGCCATGAAAGAAAAGATCGAGAAAGCGCTGGAAAGCATAAGGGCGGGGCTGCAGCAGGACGGCGGCGATATCGAACTAGTAGGTGTAGAGAACGGCGTGGTGAAGATCCGCCTGAAAGGCGCGTGCGCGGGATGTCCCATGAGCCAGATGACGCTCGCTAATTTCGTCGAGACAGAGCTGCGCAAGCAGGTTCCTGAGATAAAGAAAATACAGGCCGTAATATAGAGGTTTTATTATGATCATCACAAAGCAGAAAGAGATAAAAGAGATACTGAGGTTCCTCGAGAACGAAGATAAGATATTTATCGTCGGGTGCGGTGAATGTTCTACGACCTGCAAGACGGGCGGCGAAGAGGAGATAAAGAGAGTTAAAGAAGCCCTCGAGAAAGAAGGCAAGACCGTAACCGGCTACTGTGTGCCCGAAGCCCCGTGTATAGCCTCGAAAGTAAAGTTGGAACTTGCCAGGAACAGGAAAATAATAGAATCGTCGGACGCCATCCTCGTCCTGGCTTGTGGCTTGGGGATCCAGTCTGTCGCGGAGAATTTAAGGATAGATAAAAAAGTCCATGTCGGATGCGACACGCTATTTATGGGCGCGATAGACGCCGGCGGCGCCTTCCAGGAAAGATGTTCCGCGTGCGGGGACTGTATACTGGATCTCACCGGTATAATCTGCCCTGTGACACGCTGCTCCAAGTCGCTCATGAACGGCCCGTGCGGCGGCCAGGATAAGGGTAAGTGCGAGGTCGACAAGGACCGCGACTGTGCGTGGGTTCTTATATATAACCAGCTCAAGAAGCATGGCAAACTGCATCTCCTGAAAGAGATAAGGCCTCCCAAGGACTATTCAAAGTCAACCAAACCCCGCGAGTTAAAACTGTAGTACCTTCCGCTTCGTCCATCTCATCGTCCAATAAATTTTTCGGGTCCCCGCCTGCCAGCGAGAGACTGCTTCAGGCGGGCAGGCTGCCGCGGCTTGGACTTTTTCTTCAAAAGGGCTCGTATGGGTTTATCCCGCCATCTGTTTAGCTCGGGGCGGGAT
>Ga0265297_10001363_pt1 | contig 58065 bp, 69 predicted proteins | sample Munlanlwell13791_FD_192502 | JGI IMG/M metagenome (GOLD analysis project Ga0265297, IMG submission 192502) | Leachate microbial communities from a municipal landfill in Southern Ontario, Canada - Leachate well 137-91 | ecosystem: Engineered > Solid waste > Landfill > Unclassified | place...
CTTCTTCATCTCTCCCCCTTGTCTGTTGTGGCAGCGGGCCGGGCTTGAGTACCGGCTCACGGGCTCACGGCATTGCGCCGACTTACGTGAGAGATCGCATCGCGGTCTCTACCTGATCGTGTGTCCCTCCACACCGCCGCTGCCATCTTCGCGCGGCTGGCCCGAGTTGAGGTTCCCCAGTAAGGCGTAGTCTCACGCTCGGGTTGCCGTCTGGTTCTTTCGCGCCACCAGCCGCGCTTCATCTTCATTCGTCGTTGTTGAATGGGTTCTCGACTGCTGGCTGCATCCTGAGCTCGCTCTGGTGCTGGTGGCAGAAGCGGGATACAGGACAGTAGTCCTCACATCGCCGCGGGCCTCCTTTGCGTTGTTCCACGTAGGCGGTTGGGTTCTTTGCCTTGCCCTTGCCGTCCACCTCTGCCTGTAGGTCGGTGAGCAGTGCGAGGGCTTCTGCTTCGCTGTCGAAGACGCGGGAAGCTCGTTTGACCGTGTTGTTCTTGTAGATGGCGAAGCGGTCAGGCTGCGTCCAGCGATCCTCAGGCGAGCATGGGGGTAGGGCTTCGTCGGACGAACCCTTATGGAGAAGGTACTGCGAGCAGTAGTCGAACATCTGCTTGTAGGCGTCCTCAAGCGATAGCAGGCTGATGGGGACGACGCACACGGGGAACTCAGGGTAGGAGCCTTGGCCGGCCTGGTGTTGGTTGAAGTCACGGATGATGGCGATGATCTCGGCCTCGTCTTGGATCTCGAGGTCGGTAGCGATGGTGGCGAGGACGCGGTAGTAGGAAAGCTGACGCGCCCACTCGATGTCACGCGAGCGGTAGACCATCGTCCAGGCTGAGGTGATCTTGAAGTCGCGTAGGCGGTGGTCGGCGTCGATGCGATCGGGCTGACCGGACACCGTGATGTAGCCGTTGCTGGTGGCGAAGGTGGCATGGAGCCGCTCTTCGACGAGTTGGGCGCCTTCGGTCGAGCGGGCGAGGATCTCATGGGCTGCAGATCCGAGCAGCGCCCACACGCGGTCGATGGCGTCTTCCTCGAGTTGGTCGAAGTAGCGATGCGTGAGGATCGTCTTCTGGAGAGGGTCGGCCATTTCGGTGACGGAGAGTGTGCTCTTGCGAATGTAGGGGCGGGCAGCTACAGCGTCGACGAATGCCTGGGGTAGGTTGTGCTTGTTGGTGAGCTTCATGAGGGGCTCCTTTGGGATCCAGTGGCGGCTGCAGGGGTGACAGCAAGAGGTGTGCGCGTTTCCTGCAGCCGCCGGCTACCCGTGGTGGAGGCTCTCTAATCCACCAGGGCTGCGTTACTTCTTCTCGTGCTTGTCAACGTACTCGAGGATCGCTTCGACGACGAGGTAGTTGACCGATCGATCGAGCTTCTTGCCGAGCTTGATGAGTCGCTCGACCGGAGCTTGGTCGATCTTCTTCTTCGAGATGTAGATCGACAGCTTGTCGATGTTGGGCACGTGATCCCTCCTTTCTACATGTCTTCTACATCTTGGGTGAATCTGTCGGAAAGGGCGAAGGTGTTGAGGACCGCGGCGACGAAGGCACGCTTTTGCGCCATCTTGAGGATGGTGTTCTGCATGTCTCGGGGGCGGTTCTGGTACTTCGACTCGAGCGACGAGCATTCGCCTTCGCCGGTGCCGACAATCGCGTCGGTGCCACGCTTGCGCAAGATGGTGCGGACGCGGTAGGTGTAGAGACCCTTGACGATGACCGTGGAGGGCGTCTGCCAATGCCACGTGCCGTCGTCGTCCTTGCGGTTGCGGCCCTTGCCAGCGGCCTTGAGCTCTTCCCAGTTGGCGGGTTTCTTCTCGCTTGCGTTCTCCCACACCGTCGCGGCGTTCTCGAAGTCGTGGTTTACGGTTGACTCAGAGACGGAGTACTCGGGATAGACACCGAAGGCCATGGCAATCCGCTCGGCGCCAGGTTTGAGCAGCGTGGGCTTCTTGGTGCCGGGGATGACACCGAAGTCGCGGTCCTTCTCGAGGGCTCGCGTGATCATCTCCGACATCTGGTTTTGATAGGCGAGCAGCTCGTCGATCGGCATCTCGGGACGGAGGATGGCCGGCGCGGTGGCGCTAGGGTGAATGACAGCGGGCGTGAAGCTCGGGGTAGGGTCGTCGGGCGGGATGGTGATCACCTCAAGTGTTTCGGTGACGGCTTCTGTGGCGGGTTCCTCTGCGACAGGTAGGGTGCCCTGCTTGACATCGAGGAGGTACTGGAAGAAGGCAGCCATGTGATCACAGAGGCCGTCTTCGGGGCAGGCACAGTCGATGTCGATGTCGGCGCCGCTGGATGTCGCTTGGACGAGGTACCCTGAATGGGTGGGGTCGTTGAACGGCTTCACGACAGCGCGGTACGGTGGTGTGGCCGAGAGGATGTCAACGTACTTGCGGAAGCTCTCGGGCAAGTCTTCCGCTCGCTTCTTCAGTTGTGTAACGGTGGTTTTCATCGTCACTCCTTATGGATAGGATAGTCGTTCGGAGGTGTGCGGACAGGAGGACAATGGTGCGGAGTTGCCTACCGGACAAGTGGGGGGTGATGGGGACCGTAGTCGTAGAACTCGGACCACCATTCGTCGCCGTCTAGTTCTGCCTTGCGGCGGGCCTTCTGAGCGAGCTCGTCGATGTCGTCTTCGGCCAGCAGTTCGACTTGCGGGTCTCTGTCCATGGAGCCTCCTTCGAGGCGCTGGGGCCTCACTGGTTAGGCCCCAGGCGCCTCGGGCTAGTTGGTCCGTGCTTCGTTGAGGGCGATCCGGCAAATGCGATCCGAGAGGTCGATGCCAGTGAATGGGGCGACCTTGTGGCTGGCGATGTAGGTGAAGGCGTTGAGTTGGTCCCAGAGCGTGGCCGAGCCAGTGTCGAGATCGTGGAGCACGTCGAGAAGGTTGCCCTGTGGGAACTTGGGGGTGCCTCCGTCGAGGGCGAGGGCCCAGTTGGTGAAGCTGTGGAGTGTGGCTGGGCGGCTGGCGAGCTGGCCAAGCTGGCTCATGACCCCCGGGAAGCGGGCTCCGGCGCCGAGAATCTGTTCGGCTGCCTCTGCGAAGAGCTCTTCCTTGCCGTTTAGGTGCTTGAGGGTGAACCCGCCAAGTGCCTGGGTAAGGACCATGCCATTCGAGCAGGCGAGCCGCTCGGCAAAGAAGCGGATCCCGAAGGTAAGGCTGGCGTTGTAGCTGTTGTGGACGAGCAGGCCAAGGGCCACGATGTCTCCCTTGACGGGCTCAGCGACGATGCGCTCGCTGATGAACCGTGCGGTGAAGCGTGCGCCGTCCCAGAGGATGTCGGCGGGCTTGAATGCGGCATCGGTGCGCTCGATCACTTGGCGGGCAAGGGTCATAGCGACCTTGTTCTCCAAGGGCTCGTACGCTGCAGTGTGTGTCTCGACGAAGTGCTTCTGTCCGTCGGGGTCGACGAGGCTGAGGTTGAAGCGCGGGATCTTGACCCCATCGACCTCGCTCTGGTCGTAGGAGATGGGGCAGAAGGGGTCGGCCACGGCTACGCCTTCGGGATGCCGAATCGTAGCCCCATCGATGATGCTGGTGAGGGTCTTCTTGCTGGGCATGTTTCCTCCTTGAGAAGCGACGACCGCTTCACTTACGAAGCGGCCGGAGCGTTGGGTATGTCGTGGATGACGTAGCCTTCGTTGCGGAGAACGTCTGCGATGGCAGAGGTTGTGTCGGGCGTCCATTCGTTGTTGTTGAGAAGGTTGAGGATGCGGTGGATGAGGGTGATGTTGCGAGTGCGGAAGATGGGCGTGAGTCGCTCTTCTTCCGGGGTTGCTTGTTCGACGATCTCTCTGAACTCCTCGATGGCGGGGTCTGTTTCGGCTTCGCCCTTCTCAAACCACATGACGTGCCACAGCTGGTCGAGGAGATCGAGCAGCTCCTCGGCTTTCGTGAGGCTGAGGATGACGGTGGGTTCGTAGCACTCCTCGAGCGAGATCTCCTTGGGTTCGTCGTCGAGCTGTTGTGCGAGGATGATGCGAACCTTCTTGAACAGCTCGATCTCGTGAATGTAGTAGGGCAGCATGTAGTCGGCTTGGAAGGCACGATCGGGATGCTGTGCAGCTTGATAGGCTGCTTTGAGGTGTGCGAGGTAGTTGTTCGTGGCGGCGAGGGCTTCGGTGGGGTTGATGAAGTCTGGCGTGCATGGCTGGCGGTCGATGAGGATGCTTGTCAGTGTGTGGACCACAGAGAGAGTGATGTCAGCGTCGGTGGGTTGGATGTCCTCGTAGGCCGGGGGTTGCTTGCAGTCGGTCATGATGCCTCCTTGGGCGGTAGCGTAGCCCGCCTCACTGACGAGGCGGGCGAAGCTCTACTCGAATAGGGGGACACGCTCGTTCTGGATGCGTTGGATGTGCGCGATCTCTGCCTTGAGAAGAGCGATCTCTTCGATGTGCATGGCGAGTAGGTGGTTGCAGTCGTGGTACTGCGAGGATTCGCGGATGGTGTTGTAGGCAATGGCGGCGCGGCCGAGCTTCTGGTAGGCGTGGTTGAGGATGACGTTGAGGTCGGGTTCGCTGGGGTGGCAGCCAACGTGGCGGGTGATGTCGGCCAGGCGTGGTGTCCCTTCGGGGAGGATGGTCTCAGGCGTGGGTGGTAGCTCGCCAGTGTTCAGTCGCTTCCACCAGCGGTCGAAGGGTGTTTGCATGGCGTCTCCTTCTATGGTTGTGCGGGGTAGATGGTGCTTGCCGGGGCGAGTCCGTTGTTGACGATGTAGTACTGGATGTCCTGGATGAAGTGGAGTAGACCGCGGAGGTCCTTGGCCCGGCTGGGGTCGAGGGTGGTGAGGACAGCGATGAACTCGAGGGCTGAGGCTTTCTGCTTGGCGAGAAGCTTCCAGTTCGTGTTGGTGATGATGTCATCCATGGCGCCTCCTTTGGAGTGAGGGCGTGTGGTTGAGCGCTTGTCTTGGGTTCGATGGATGTGGTAAAGTGTGTGGCCCCGTGCAGGACACCCCCCGTACACGAGGCCACAGCAAGCACATGGCGATGAAAATGTACAGAGAATGGCCAACGAAGTCAAGGGTAAGCAAGGTCCGAGATCCGTTGGCGTTGTTATTGGCCGTGGCTGGCTCTCTTCTCAGCTCCGCCATGTCAAAGCGAGCTGACCGGCTTGGCAACCGGACTTCACCCCAAGTTGCTCGTCTCGAGACGATCTTCGAGGTGGTTGTACTCACGGCCGATCACCGTATGGGAGACCGATGGAGGACACCCCCGGTCGGCCAGGGTGACGCAAGGGCGTTCCTGGCAAACGCAGGCGCATGGCATACGGCGCAAAGCTCAAAGGATGTTCCTGTCCACTCTATCTTCAAGAGTGCGCCGGAGGGTCTGGCTCACCACACGAGCAGCCTGCAGGAAGTCTCCCTGAAATCCCTTCTCTGCTTAAGCGTCTAGCCTAGAGACTGCGCTTTACGCTTGGGCCGGAGCCTAACGGGGGTGTGGGTCTGCTTTCTTTGGGCTAGTGTGCCCACAGTCCTCTCTTGTGCTTGATGGCGTCGGCAAGTGCCGCGTCGAAGAGACCGCGGTACTTGCCGTTCGGTGGTATCCACAGGGGTTGCGCGAGCCCGTGAAGGATGAGGGTGATGTTGGCCATACTCCATCCGAATGACTCAGGAACGTAGACGTAAGCAAGCAGCCGGCCGAAGTCGTCGTACTCTTGGGCGTCCGTCTCGAGGTGAACTGTGCGGCCGAGTGTGATCTTCGTGGTGAGTGCGGCGGCTGTTTTCCCCATTGGGGTACCTATCTCGGGGCAGTTGATGCCGAGCAGGCGGACGAGGTGGCCGTCGGTGGTTTCGATGGTGTCACCGTCCCAGATCTTGGCGACGACAGTGAGGCTGCCGTGGGGGTTGGGGAAGATGGGGCCCTTGGGCGCCGGGGGGAGTGCCTTGGCGCAGCCGGTGAGAAGGATGAGGAGCAGGATCAGTGTGCGTCTCATGGGTGTGCCTCCTAGCCGTTGGGGCCGGGCAGGTAGTGAAACTCGCGTGTGTCGGGTTCGATCATGGCGACGTTGTGGTGGATGGGTGTGAGGATGTGAAGCTCGCAACCGTGGAAGGCTGGGGGTAGGTTGTCAGCGATCCACTTCTTGAGCCCGTCGGTGGTGCGAAAGAAGCTGGGGGCGGCACGGTTGAAGCGGTGGCGCTTGCCGTTGGCGCTGTAGGCTTCGCAGATGATGCGGATGTACCAGCCGTCGTTCCTCTTGTCTTGCATAGGGCCTCCTAGAGTAGTGGCAACTGCCGGCCGGAGATGCGGGTCGCCGTGTCGTGGAGCAGCTTGGCGCGACGGTTGTGCCGAATGAATGTAGCACGTTCGCTTGCGGTGAGGAAATCAAGCGCGTCGGCAAAGCTACGAAGTGCTTGGAGGGCGCCTTTCTGCGAAACGGTCAAGTAGTCGGTGGTTGGGGTTCGCATTCGTCCCTCCTATCTCGCGGATGATGGTCTGGACTTCCTGTGGGGTGATGGCTCCAAGGATGGCTCGCGTGGTTTGGTGATTGGTGAAGTCCTGGGGGCGGGTGTTGAAGTAGCGGCTGTAGTGCGTGAGGGCGGCGTACTTCGAGCAGCCGAGCTCCCAGGGACATCCGCTGCAGTCGTCGTGGAGCTCACGCCATAGGCCGCAGGGGATTCGGCGCATGTTGACCGAATCCCCGCGACCTTCGACGAGTTGGCGTAGCGTGTCGGGGATCATGGCTACGCGAAGGGGTTGTCGTCGGCTTCGGCCTGGGCTTCCTCGTCGGTGGGCTCGTCGGCGCTCTGCTTGCGGGGGCCGAACTGGATGGACGTTGCGGTGACGTAGGTGTAGGTCACGCGCTCGCCGTCCTTGCCGTCGAACTTGTCAACCGTGAGGCGCCCTTCGATGAGGACGGGGCGACCCTTCTTGAGGTACTCGTGAGCGTTCTCGGCAAGCTTGCCCCAGGCGATGGCGTTGACGTACGTCACGTCTTCCGCTAGCTTGCCCTGGCTGTCCTTGTACTTGCGGTTGATGGCAAGGGCAAGGGTGGCCTTGCAGGTGCCGTTCTTCGTGAAGACGGCTTCGGGATCTCGGGTGAGGTTGCCGGCCATGATGACACGGTTCAGATTGTACATGGGACCTCCTTGTGGTCTCGTAGGTGGCTTGACGGACTGAGGCCCCGCGCTGGAGCACGGGGCCTCTGGAGTGACTGACTGATGCGGTAGCTACATGGCGGTAGCTACCCAGGATCATAACCGATCCGCTTGCCTCAGTCTAGGGGCAAGCGGATTGGCTACGGGAAGATGGGGGTGAGGGCTTCGACCTCTGGGTGGGCGTCGAGTTCGTGGTACGTCTTGAAGACGCGACCGTCGCCGCTCGGGCACCATAGCGTGACCCCGTAGGGTAGAGCGTCGACCACTTCGAGCCTCTCACCGCACTTCGTGCAGCGGTAAGCGTGGACGCTTCTCGGCATCGTAACCTCCTTTGGGTGGTGGGCCACTCCCTTCGTAATGAAAGGGAGTGGCCGTGAGCTTCGCTACAGGTGACCAAGCTGACGCAGGGAGGTCGTTGTGTCGGCTGTGATGATGATGTGGTCGAGCACGCGAATGCCCAAGATGTCGCCAGCGGTCTTCAGCCGCTTGGTCAGCATGATGTCCTCCGCGCTTGGGTCTGGGCTGCCCGATGGGTGGTTGTGCGCAAGGATGATGGATGCTGCGCGAGCGACGATGGCTGGTGTAAAGACCTCTCTTGGGTGTACCTGATTCTGGTCAACGAGGCCAACGGTCGGCCAGTAGATGCGTACCGGCTTGTTGGCTCCGCTGAGTGCCAGCACACAGAAGACCTCTTGCTGTGCTGCTGCAAAGTCCTTTAGGCCGACAAGGGTCTCCCGTGCGTCAAGAGCTGTTTTGATCACTGGGGTACCGTAGTTGTAGCGACAACGAGGCTCCTTGAGGGTGGGTACCAAATTGCCTTGGGGGTCGATGTCGATCATCTCCACCTCCTTCGGGTGACGGCCCCTTCACTTGCTGAGGGGCCGGCACCTATGCGCGTGGCGGATCCCTCGCCCAGGCTGGAGGCGTGGCGCGTTTCCGATGCCTTTGCTTGTGCCCCGTGCGTGCGGTCCCCTCGCCCAGGCGTCTGCAGCGTGGCGTAGAGGCGGTGTACGAGGTCCGCGGCAATGTGGAGGTCGGTGGAGGCCGGAGGGCCTTCTCGGGGTCGCGTGGAGGGTCGGAGTGGCGGGAGGGGATATGTATTACCCGACGGCCGCCCGGACATGGGTGGGGGCTGCGAATATGACTGTGATCTGGACTATGTGCTGCGCTGTGGCACCCCTGTGAGGGGGGAAGCCCGGGCGCGAAAAAGAGGGGCCGCGCCTCGGAGGACGCGACCCCTCTGGTGAAAGGAGGCTGTGAGGGCTTCTGGTGTTGGTTGCGGCTGCTGCCGCGGTCGGTTACTCGGCCGCGGCGAGCAGTTCGCTGACTTGGAGGACTTGGCTCCACGAGTTGAGGATGATCTCGACGGTGCCCTCGTAGGCGACGAGCTCACCGCTGACGACCACCCACTTCTCGCGGAGTGCGTCTGCCTTGTCGCAGATGGCCTGATCCCACGCGACCAAGGTGAAGTTGGTTGGTGTTGCGCAGATGACCATCGGTCCGCCCTTCTTCGTGGTGAGGTGACGGACACTGGTCACAGGGACGATCACGGTGCGTGTGAAGCCGACGAGTGGGCCTGTCTCGGTGCAGTCGATTGCACCTGGATAGGCTGGCTTCGGGCCGAAGTTGGGAACGTCGGGAAGTGGTGTGTTGCCGACGCCTTGGACTGGCGTGGCTGGTGCGACGGTGGCCAAGTTCTTCTTGCCGTTCGACTCTGTGATGGCGACGAGGCTGGCGATGTACTGGTCGCCGGCCTTCCCTGGCCCGAAGTACTGGTGGTAGGCAACGAACATCAGCGGGTTCGTCCACCCTACCGTGTAGTTGAGGACGCGGCCGATGGTGTTCATGCCGCGCATCACGGGGATGCGGTTGGCCACGAGGTCGAAGCGGCCGGCGTCGGTGAGCGGCCACACCGAGAACATCGTCGTCTGGAACGACTCCTCGATGATGAACAGGCCGAAGCCGACGGCAAGCCAGATCTTCCAGAAGCGTCCCCATGAGAACTTCTGGACAACCTTCTTCTCGCCCTGTTCGTTGACTCTGAGCCTCTTCTCGAAGAACAGGGCGCGGAGGCCCCGAAGGGCCCCCGCGGTACTGATCTCAAACTTCAAGTCTGCCTCCTTCTCGTAGGTCGTCTACTGCCACGGGAACAGGTTCTCTTTGTTCCCCATCGGAAGGTCGAAATGGAAGAGCAGCATCAGCGCCGTGTTGCGTGAGACGGCTCTTCGCGGATCCGACGTTGGTTTGGCTTGGTACTTCAGGTCGTAGAGGTCCTGCCAGTTGTTGATCGGCAGGCGCTCCCAGATCGCCGCCATCGCGCCTTCGCTGAGCAGGATCTCAAGGAGCGGCGCGTCGGTCGCATCGATGACCTGCTTGCGGATCGCCTTGTACTCCACCGGATGCTGGGCGATCCGTGCCTTGACTACGGCGGTGTAGTCCGGCTCGATGCGCACGGTGTACGGGTTGATGGGGTTGCCGCCTTGTCCGATCGAGGCGACGAGTCCGATGGTGGTTCCGATCACGGCACAAACGACAGCGAGAAGCAGCACTCTCTTCATGTCAGTCCTCCTAAGACTGGTTAGTACGGGCGCTCCAGCACCCAGTGTTTTCGGCCGCGGAGTTCGTACACGGTCTCTCGGTCGTAGTCGCGTCCCGGCAACCGTCCGCGGGCGGTCTGCCGTTCGTCCATACGATCGGCGTAGGTCATGGTCTCACCTCCTTCAGGAAAGGAGAACCCTCTCCACGGAGTGAGAGGGTTCTCCATAATGCCCGCGTTAGGCGGGCTCGATCTGGAATCCCACCTCCTCGCCAAGTGCGTTGTATGCGGTCCACTCCGCGGGCTCGTCGGCTTGCTGTTCAGCGTAGGCAAGCCAGTCACGCGGGGCTGCGATCTCGGCGCGGCCAAGCGGAGCGAGTGAGTGGATCCTCTGGCTGATGGTGATGAGGCGGTGCTCCTCGTCGCCGTCCTCTTCGACCCCGTTGAACTTGAACCATAGGGAGATGAAGCGGCGGATGCCGGGCACGGTGTCCTCGTGGATGGTGGAGAAACGTGGTCCCTCGATGGGGAAACGAACGCGGCGGTGTTTGATCGGGCGCCGCGGGTCGATCTCGCCCTCCACCTGCTTGAAGTCCGCGTCATCCCACACATGCGGGTTGTACGCCGGCTTCTCGAGGGCGGTCTTGAATGTCCACCGCCCCGCCTTCACGTGTGGGCATGCGGGATCCTCAAACCCCGCAAGCTCGGCCTTCAGGCCCGCGGCCCGTCGCTCATAGATCGCGCCCGCCGGCGTCGTCCACCGATCCCGCGTGAACGGCTTCGCCTTCGACGCTACTGCGAATAGCCTCACTGCCTGCAACGTCCCCTCCCGTGTAACGTACTTCGTCGCCTGCATGACAACCTCCTCTCTACTCAGCGGAGGCCCGATTGCCGTCCGCTAAGTACAGGCGACCGGCGGGGGTCCCCGGCCAGTCAAGTGCGTCTCATCCACTTGACGGGACGGGGGTGCCGGTATACTCGGCAAAGCGGACGGAAAGGAGAGCCCCTCCACGTCCCGTCCCAGTCCTCTGCTTCCCTCGGACTCGTGCCCTTCCCTGTTCCCCTCCTCTCAGGAGGCGGTGGCCTACGGCCTCTCGCCCGTGACACGCCGTTGGACGTACATCCCCCCTCAGGTACCGGAAGGCGGTCGGTGGCTTACGAAGACCCCCACTTTCAAAAGGCTTGACGAGGGCACCCTTTTGGAGGGGTGGGGGTCTACGGTGGGTCAGTTGGGCGGACTGGTGCGTTCGGGATTTTGTGTGTCTGGGAAACTTGACACTGGAAAGCGCTGGTGATTGCTTGGATATGGGGAATATGGGTAGAAACGGGAGCTAGTTGTCGCTATCGTGCTTACGATTGTAGGCGGCGAGGATTTGTGGGGCCATTTCGCGGGCGTAGAGGGCGAGGGTTTGCTTGTCGTGGAAGCGGAAGATGTCTTTGTGCTCAAGGAAGACGGTGATGAGGATCTCGATGAGGTTCATTTCGCGGACAGAGCGCAAGGCGCCTCCTCGTTCGAAGAAGCTAAGGCCGGGGATGGTGCAGTGGGCGTACTTGGTGAAGCATTCGCGGAGGGCCTGAGCGTGTTTGGGGAGGGGGCGGGCGAGGCCGAGCTCCCAAGCGGAGACGGCAGTCTGGGTGACGTGGCTCCGTCGGCCAAGGCTATTCTGGCTCCAGTGCAGGATATGTTGGCGTGCATCACGAATCAGCCGGCCTAGCTCCCTTGTCCTCGAGTCGACATCCATGGTACATCGTGAGGACTGGCCCGTTTTCGCTTATGCGGTCAGCAGGATGTGTGCGATGTCGGCCCCTCACCGATGCACCTCCCCATCCGAAGCTAGCGGATTGCATCTGTTCTGTCAAGCGCTTCGGTGATGACCTTCACGGACTTGACTTTCGGGTTGGAGTGTCTGTAGTCTGTGGGCGCATGACAACCTTCTCTGCATGACGAGCGGAAGGGAGGCGGGTATCCGCGTACTCCTCCAAGAGACGGTGCCCGCCGACCTTCTCTCTAGGAGGACTGACTGATGGCACAGCAAACCGGGTTCCTACGCCCCAACGCAACCCAGATTCCCGATCTCATCTTGGACAATCTCGAAGCGTTCACCGACACAGAGCTGCGGATCGTCTTGTGCATTGCACGAGCAACCCTTGGCTGGCACAAGGATCGTGACTGGCTGACACGGAGCGAGCTCGTCACCCGCACCGGGCGGACGAGCCGAGCTGTGAGCTCCGCGGTCAAGCATCTGGTCGACCGCAACATCCTCATCGTCCAAGGCTCCGATGGTGAGCTTTTGGACTCCCCGGAGGCTCGTCGTCGGGTAGGCGAGTCACATCAGCGATTGTGGTTCTCGCTCAACGTTGACGAGCTTATTAGCATCTGTAGCGTAGTCGAGGAGTCGAAAGAGACGCCACCGATTCCCGACCAGGGAAACGAAGACACATTGTGGCCAGATACAGAAGTTGGGAGGAAAGAGGATGTTTACCAGGGAAAAATTTTCCCTGGTCCCCAAGATGAGCCCTCTATGTCTCGCGCGCGCGTGGTAACTTCAAAGACTCTCTCTATTAGAGAACGGTCTCTCAAAGAGCTTGCTGTCCCTGATACGGATACTGAACACCAAGAGCAACTTCAAGAGCAACTTCCTCCCATAAAGCTTGACGGCAGTAACAAGAACACTGACAGTCCTATAGACTTATGGAAGTTTATAGAAAATCACGAGTTTCTTCGAAACTCGCCAGATCTGCGTTCCGCTCTTCTCGGGTTACGAGACACAACCCATCAACCCTCGCCACAAGAACGGGTCTCACTGCTCAGCGCCTTCCTGTTCAACGAGCTCGAGAATCACGACGAGGCGTGGAACCTTCGCAGACAAGTCTTCTGCCAAGTAGGCCAATTCACCACTCGCTACCCAATCCCATTCCTCGTGTGGGCTTTCCTCACCATGCGGCGAATCCCTATCGATAAAGGCCAAAAGGTAGCTTTGTTCGGTCCAATCGTCTTACGCTACCAGACGTGGTGCGCCATGGTGAACGACGCACGTGCGGAGCTGGAAGCGGATCAGCCTGCAGGAATCACCGAAGAGGATCTACGTGAGGTCGGTGCCGATGTCTGACCTCGCCCTTGAGACTGTGCGGGAGCTTCCAAAGTGCGTCGAGGCCGAGCAAATGATTCTTGGAGCCGTGTTCCTCTCTCCTGCCGAAGTGCTGTTGGAGATTGGCAGCAAGCTGTCTCCGGCTGACTTCTACCTCGCTCGCCATCGCGTTCTCTTCCGAACAATGAGCGAGCTGTTTCTCGAGAACCTGTCTCCTGACGTGGTAACCGTAGCCGCTCGGTTGGAAGATCGCGGCGATCTCGAACGCGCCGGTGGTCGTGTCTATCTCAACGAACTCGAAGGGCAGGCGTGGACAACGACACAGGTTGCACAGCATGTTGACATCGTGCGCCGCAAGTCTGTTCTGCGACAGCTCGTCGACATCGGCTCTCGAGTTACTGAACTGGGCTACGACGAGGCCACGGAGCCACAAGCTTTGCTTGACCAGGCTGCGGCACTCGTTCTTGCGCCAGCGATGGCGATGGTTGAGTCACACATCGAACACGTTGGCGACTTCGCTGACGAGTACTTGCGCCGCCTCGATGCGTCTGTCTCGGGAACCCTCGGGATGACGTGCGGCTACCCGTCACTCGATGGGGTGCTATTCGATGTCCGCGGGCAGTTGATGGTCATTGCCGGTCTCCCACACATGGGCAAGACCATGATGGGTCTGAACATGATCTATCGCCAGTTGCAAAAAGGGATGGCGTGTGGTGTCTTGTCGCTTGAAATGACGAAGTACAACCTGCTCGAGCGGCTGGTGCAGATGCAAGGCCGGCTGACGCGAACGCGGGTGCGCTACGAGCCGGGGTTGCGGAAATCGGCGCTACGGACTCTATGCGCTCTGCCAATCTACGTTTCGGAGGTACGGCCAAAGACGTTGCCGTCTGTTCTCCGCCAGATGCGGTCGATGGTCCAGCAGCATGGCGTTCAGTCGATCATGGTGGACTACATCGGCTTGATCGAACCCCCTCCAGCCGAACGGAACGACATCGGAATCGGGATGGTGGTGCGGGCTCTATTGGAGTTTGCTCAGGCGCACGATGTGCTGGTGATCGCCCCAACACAGGCAGGGCGCGATACGATGCAGTCTGGTCATACGATGCCGAACCTGTGGAACATGAAAGACTCAGCACAGATCGAGGCGCATGCCGACATCATCCTCGGAATCACACGGCCGTCGTATCAGTCGGAAACAGAGATCCCGGCTTCGGAAGCGTTCGATGTGCGGATACTGAAACAACGCGCTGGACTGAGCGGACGCAAGTATCGATTCACGTGCTTCCCTGGCTATCAGCGAATCGAGGAACGAGCGTCGGAGGAAGTCGAGGAGCAGGAGCCATAAGGAGGCTCGAATGAAGAAGAAAGCAGACGAGTTCGTGACGGTCGCTGGGCGGAAGCTGGTGGCCCCGATCCTCCCCGATGGGGTCAAGCTGTGCCGGCCGATCGAGGAGTACTTCCCCGATCGTGATCCTGAAGTGTGGTTTGCGATGACGGTGGCGGAACAGGATCGTTGGGTGGTCGAGTCGGTGTTCGGGGGCCAGTGTGCGTTTCTCGGTCTGCCACTCCCCGGAGAGACCGTCGATGGACACCACCTCGTCCACCGTGCGCCGATGGGGAAACCGGCGCGCGCGCCGTGGGACATCATCGCCATCATGCGCTCCCCGAATCAGGAACGGAACATCCACGGTTTCTTCCATCCGACGGAGCCTGGCCAGATGGCGTGGTGCGTGTACCGCTACGACTTCCTCGACCGCGATGGTGGACTGGTGGTGGCCGATGAGAAGGAGGAGCGGATCCCTAATGGGCACCTGCACTTCTACTCTCTGCCGTCGCACGATCAGGTGGTCGCAGCGCAGGAATGGCTACGGCTGTCGATGGCGGAGTACTGTGCGCTCACCGATCACCTGTACCGGCTGGGGGCGTTGACCGTCGCTGGAGATGACCACGCGGTAACGCTGGGCTTTGGGACGGTGAAGGCGTGCTTTGCACAGTACGGAATTGACAACTTCCAGACGAAGACAACGCGGAAGATCATGGATGAGATGTCGGAGTACTGGGAGAAGGTGATGGATGCACGGGTGCCGCCGCGGGTGGCTGATGCCGTGCGGAAGCTCCCTGACAACGTGCGTGGGGATTGGATCGAGAAGGCGGTGCGAATGTGCGCACCGATCGACTTCACGAAGAGAGACGATCGTGTGCCGTCGTTGCAGGATTTCTTTGCTGAGCTCGGGGAAGAGTTCCCGGCAGAGAAGCGGCCGATGAAGGTGTCGATCGTTCCGCCATCGACGGAAGTCAAGTCGTGTGAAGTGGACGACATCGAAGACATCGAAGATGACGGGATCGTGTTCCGTGGCGAGCCGGTGAAGCGATTGTGAGCAAGCAACGCAAGAAGGGGACAGGTGGGGAAAATGAAGTGGTGGCCTTGCTCAATGCGTCGGGGTGCTTCGACGCACGACGCCAGCCGGGGTCTGGGATTCATGCCGATTTCCCTGATGACGTTCTTGAGACACGGGTGTTCGGCGGAACGCTAGAAGTGCGATTCCGTCAGGAAACACCCGTGACGCTGTATCATTGGCTTGGGTATCGCTTTATGGGTAGGGTGATGAAGCGAGTGAAGGAGCCAGGCGTGAGGGCGTTGTTCTGTCGGCGCAACTTCTCGCCGTGGTTGGTGGTGATGCCTGTGGAGACTTTCATCGAGGTGGTCGAACGGTGCCAGCGAAGCAGCGTAGAGAGCTGACGCCACGCGAGGAGCGGTTCTGTCAACTGGTGGGTGCGCGGTTGATGGAGCCAGGCCCGGCGATGTTGGAAGTTGGGTTTGCCCGCGGCACGTTGGCGAGCAAGGGACCGCGGTACCTTCTCAGCCGGCCTCACGTGCGTGAGCGGATTCAGGAAGTGCAGAATGAGATGGCTGGCCAGGCAGTCAGCACGCTGCAGGATGTCTTTCTGATGATTCGTGACGATCTTGAAGTGGCGTTCCAGGTGGAGCGGTCGCTGATGAAGGGTGCGCGAAGCGAGACGGTGCGCGAGCGTGCCGCACGGACGGTCATCGAGTGCGGGAAGGGGCTCCTCATCGCGTCCCTCCCGGGCAAGAAAGCGTTCGAGGAAGCGTTGCGCGATGCGTGGTCGCGGGCGCAGGCACGGTTGCAAGCAGGCGAAATCGTAGAGATTGAGGGGGATCTCGTTGCCCATACTGACGGAGGAAAACCAGCGGGAAGAGCTTGAACGCTGCATGATGGGGTGGGAGGGCGAGTGGTACTGGATGCGCAAGTACGCCTTCTCTTTCGACAAGCCCCGCAAGCGTGTAGCGGGGATCCCGAACTGGGCGTACCTCCGCGACTACGTGAAGTTGCTGTACGAAGCGCAGATGTCGCTAGAGCCCCGCGAGGAGATTGTCGAGAAGTCGCGGGACATGATGGTGACGATCGTTACGGCGTTGCACATGTTGCATGCCGTGCAGTTTGTCCCCGACTGGTCTGGGTTTGTCATCTCGCAGAAGGAAGACTACGTGGATGACGGTGGGCCGGACTCAACGCCGGATTCGGTGTTTGGAATCGTTCGCTTTGGCTGGGAGCATGAGCCGGCATGGTTGCGGCCGCGAATTGACTTTCGCTACTTGCGGGTGACAAACGAAGAGGGCACGAACTCGTACATCCGCGGGGAGTCGATGCACCCAAATGCTGGGCGTGGCAAGAGCGTAACGTTCAAGTGGGGCGACGAGTTTGCCTTCTGTCCGAAGTCGGAGTCGGTGCATGCGGCGATGTCGGGTGGCGGCTACTCGCTGTTGCTCTACACGTCGACTTCAAACCTCGCGGGGGGTGCGTTTCATCGTCTGCGGACGGATCCCGATTCGGGCTTCCACGTGACGACACTCAAGTGGTTCCTACGCCCGGATCGCACGCAGGCGTGGTACGAGCGGAAGAAGCAAATGCTCTCTCCGATGGACTTCGCCCGCGAGGTGGAGATCGAGTACGAGTTTCGCACACCGATGCACGTCTACCAGCGGTGGGCGTTTTCTACCCATACGTTGGCTGAGCGGGCCCTGCCGGCGCGTGGACGGGTCATCATGGCGTTCGATGAGGGGTGGTCGGCTCCAGGGGCGTTCTACGTGATCCGCGAGGTTGACGGGGTGTTGTGCTTCGTCGACGAGGTGTACGAGACGCACGTCCACGTCGATTGGAAGAAGACGGCGCAGGCGGACCTCGAACAGAAGGCGCGGTTTCTGTTGGGGCTCGTGGAGGAGGATCCTGGTTGTGACACCGACTGGCGCACGGTGGCGCTTGTCGCTGCGGAGAAGCATGGGGTCAGGCCACAGGATGTGTTGATGGTTCTTGGCCCAGAGGGGCGGACGGCGGAGGGTGTGTTCGCCGGAGCCGGATTCCAGGTGTTCATGGCGTCGAAGGATCGCAAGGGGCGTATCCGTGCTGCCGATCGGCGGATGGTCGTCTCGCCGGAGACTCAGAAGCCAGGCTTGATCGTAGGTCGTAACTGTGAGAAGCTGATTTGGGAATTGGGTCGCTACATGTACAGGATGGAGGGTGGGGTAGTGACTGAGGAGCCGAGCGCACGCAACGACCACGGGTGCGACTGCTTGGCGTGCGTCGTCGAAGCGGTGGATGGCCTAGCGGTGGTAGAGACCCAGGCGGGCCCGGTGAGCGAGATTGACGATGGGTGGAAGACGGAGGGGCGGTTGTGAATACGGGTGATGAGAAGCAGACGATGGGGGAGATGATGGATGAGTCATTCATTCTCTCCCAGTTTGAGGATCCTGAGTTTCGTGAGCGTGTCTTCCGCAAGGCAATGAAAGGGCGGGAGATCTCCCTTCCAGAGTTGCTGTTGTACTCGTTGTCGGCAAGCGTGCTTGGCGGAGCGACGACGGGGGCGCCGTATCCAGAGGATGGGAGTGTTGGTCGGACGCGTGAGTCAGATTGGGTTTCGTCGGCTGGTGTGGTTGATGCTGGGCTGAATGAGAGCGAGCGGGCGAAGATGTGGCGCCAGTCGCGCGATCTCACGATTCGGGATGGGATGCTGGGGACGCTTGTGCGGCGGATGGTGATTCATGTCTGTGGGCGTGGGCCGTGGCTGAGCGTTGTAGCTGCGGACAAGGATGATGCGGTTGCGGTCGGACGGGCGAAGATGCTTGAGGAGCGCCGCAAGCGCATCCTCGTCAACTTTCCGCAGATTGCGCGGTTGCTTGTGACCCAGACGTTCATCAATGGCACGATCCCGGTGTTGCACCTTCCCGTGGAGTCGATGACGGGGGTGCGCTCACAACTGCGCCCAGTGTGGCCAGAGCATCTAGCGAGGATTCACCTGGATGACACGTGGTCCCTGATGCCGGTTGTGTCGGGGTATGAGTTCCCAGTGTTGAAGGGCATCGTAGCACGCGGGGTGCTGACTCCGGCGTGTTGCACGCTGTCGCGGGTGCATCACGAAATGAACGACGGCGTGTGGGGGCTGTCTGTTCCGTACCAGTTGTTGGCGGAGTTGATGCGGTACATCGACTGGCTCGAGCAGCGGCGGTTCAAGGCGCGGGCGGACAACATCTCGATCATTCTGCGGTACCTAAAGAGCACGGAGACGCTGAAGAAGCGAGAGATCCCCGATCGACCGATGGTCATCGACGCCAAGATGGACGATGAGAAGTGGGACATCTTGAACCTCGCTTCGGGCTCGTCGCGTGATGCGACAGGTGGTGATGGTGGAGAGTTCCGCATGCGCCTGTCGGCGGTGTCGGGCTGGCCGGAGCACTTCCTGACGGGCAATGCGCAGTTTGCGGCACAGATGGGCAAGGATGCGTTCCCGACAGCGCTGCTCGAGTACTACCAAGAGTGCTTCACGGGGGTCTTGCTGGAGGTCGCGGCGAAGACGTTGGGGGCGAGCCGTGCGGAGTTGCGTGTGCTGTGGCCTCCGGTGGATATGCGCGATCGGCCGGCGCGGGTGAGTGAGTGCTCGACGTTGCTCAAGGATCGGGCGATCTCGCGTGCTGAGCTGCATCGGCAGTTGGGTTATGACCATGAGCTGATTGAGGCTGAGCTGGCGGCGGAGCTTCAAGCTGAGCTGGCTGCTGGACCTAGCGGCAATGCTGCTGGCTTCGGTGGCATGGGTGTGGGGGGGCTTGGCCTTGAAGCGTTGACTGGGGCACCGACCGAGGGGGCGGCTCAGTCGCCTCTCGCTGGTCCTACGCCTTCTCCTGCAGCGACTCCGGCGGTAGCCCCGGCCGCGAAGCCGCCAGCCGCTTCTTCTGGTGGAACGACGGTCACGTTGCCGTCGGCACTAGCAAGCGATACGTCGTTCGCGGCGAGGCTGCAGCAAATGGGTGGAGAGTCTCCGCTTGGGCTGACGACGGAGGCAATCACTTCCGGCATTCCGAAGTTGTCGGTGGTGGCCATTGGCGCGGACTACGGCTTCGCTGCAGAAGGGGCAGCGATCGTTGGTGGGCTGATGGAGGATGGGTCGATCGCTGTGGTGGGCGAGCTAACGTTCAAGCGTGTTCCGAGCTCGGGGTGGGCGGAGGCGTTTGATGGAGTGAAGGCACAGTATCCGTCGCTCGAGCATGTCTTCACGGGGTCGGATGAGCCCGAGTTGACAGAGACCCTGAATCAGCATGGGTACAAGGCGGTGGCGAAGCATCTTGGGGAGGATCGAACGGCGGAGCTTGTGCGTGGCTCTGGGCGGAAGATCACGGTGAATGAGCAGTGTGTCGAGTTGCTGTCCGATCTGTTCCCCGAGCAGGCTGATCGAATCGCCGGTCGCCACACGACGAAGGGACGGCACGATCATCGTGATGCGTTCCGGTATCTGTACATCGGGTTGCTCGAGTTGGCTGGACAGGTTGGGAAGATCTAGCTGGAGGCGAAATGTCTGAGGAGACGAGCATCAGCAAGATGCCGCAGGTGTTCTTGCGTGAGGTGCAAACGGAGAACGACACGCGACGGCTGTTGAACTATCACCGGATCTTGCATGCGTGGATGGACGAGATCAAATCAGCGAGTCCAACGAAGTCGGTGGGGGAGAATAACTGGACACCGCGGTGGATTCGTCCGGCGCATGATCTCGTCGTTCGTCGGCTGCTGCAGTTGGATCCCAAGTTCGAGCACAACACGCCGATGGGTGCAGCATGTCCGCTCCCTCCATTGCCTCCGATGCTGGTGGATGGGTTGCATGTGCGGGTGGTTGGCTACGATCGCGGGACGGAGGGGTGGAAGCTGCACGTGAATGAGGATGTTGTCGATGAGCGTGTGGCTGACATGTTGAAGATCGTGTTTGGCGAGCGGACGGAGGTGCTTGGCGGGGCGTTGCCGGAGGACTCGGTGCTCGATGAGGGGGTGTACGAGCTCGCGTTGGTGCCGGTGGGGTTTCTGATGCGCCTTGGGAGCCCTCGCTCGACGGCGGTGGCGACGTATCGGCGGCTGATGGCGGGGATGCCGTGGCGCCGGTTTGCGCAGGGTCTTGTGCTCGTCAATCGCCTCGTGGATGGGATGAGTGGTGGTACGGATGCCGTGGCTGCGGCGCGGCGGGCCGCGGAGTGGGCGAAGGGGTCCGATCCGTTTCCTGTAGACGTGATGCTGCTTGGCGCGGCGAAGATGGCGCTGGAAGACGAAGTGGTCCGCTGGCTGGGGGAGTTGATGTCCCCGATCGAGGATATGGAGGCGTACAAGCAGGCGGAGGCGCGACTGCGCCGGCGGTTTGGGGAGGTTGTGACAACGGTCTCCGATCCTGTGGAGCGTGAGCGGGTGCTGCGGCGACTGGTGGTGGAGATTGCGGAGGGTGCGAAGACGTGAGCTTGGATAAGGGGACGTTGGAGTTGTTGGAGGAGTACTGGCCTTCTCTGGCGTGGGTGGCGGATTTCAAAGGGAAGTCTGGGGTCGACATCAACAATCTGTTCGACGTTCTGTGGCAGTCGAGTGCGTATTCGACGAGTAGAGAAGCCTTGGAGAAGGAGATCGAGAACCAGATTGAAGCGCGGACACCGTGGACGCCAGAGATAGCGACGGTTATGCAGATGTGGACTGCAGGGATTGCGAAGAACATGGAGGCGGAGGTGTACGCGAAGGTGCAGGTGATCGCACAGGATATGTTGATGCATCCTGGCAAGTACAGCATCGATCGCGTAGAGCGCGAGGTGTTTGAGGCGTGGCGTGTGGCGTACACGAAGGCGTTGGCGTGGGCGAATGGCCGGCTGAGCACGATCACGGAGATCCAGGAATCCTACTACCGTCCTTTCATGCGGCGGTACTTCATCATGAACGCGGTGTACCGTGCTCTGTCCTTTGTCGAGAAGACGCTTGGTCGTGAGTGTCTCGAGGTTGCGTGGCGGCACTTCGTTGCGTTCATGGGGCACGTGACAGGGAAGGGTCTTGTCCATAAGGTCGTCGGTGGTCTGTTGCGTGGGACGGAGTGGAGTCTACAGACGGCGGTGCATCCGCTCGATCGTGCGTTCGAGTTACTGAAGGCGGCGTACAAGATTGTGCATGGCAATTGGCGGATGGCTCTTAGGTGGATTCGAGAGACGGGCCATGAGGTAGCGACGTTGGGGCCGGTTGCGGTGGGCGTGGCGGCGAAGTATGCGTTGCCCTATGTCGGGCTTGCTGGACTGGCTGCGGCGTCGGCGGCGTTTGGCTACTACCTTGCCCGTGGGGCGTATGAGGCGTTGAAGGCGTTGGGGGTCGTTGGTCTTCCAGAAGCGACGGATGAGAACTTTGCACAGGTGACGGAGTTGCCGCTGGAGGAGCGTAGCGCGGTGCGGGCGGAAGCCGAGCGGGTAGCAAGTGAGCTAGGGGAGATTGCGAAGGAGTACAAGTCGCTGGTGACAGAAGTAGGCGATGCTCGGCTTGGGAAGGGTGCGTTGTCGTTCTCGTTTGGGTTGAGGCTGGATCAGTTGGAGGCGCGAGTACGGGCTCTCACGTCGAGCTATGCGCCGGATGTTGTGGAAGCCATTCGTGCGCAGCTTGAGCGGATGATCTCCGAGATGCGTAGCGGTGCGGAAAAGGGTGGCTACGTGTCGGGTGCGCTGACGTTTGGTGCCGCGGAGGGTGTGGATCTTGTGGCGGAGCTCGAGGGGATCGTTGGGGTGCCGGATATGGTCGAGTATCTGACGCCATTCATTGTGGCTGAGCTTCAAGCTCGTGGGCTGATGGATCCGAGCGAAGAGGAAGTCGAGGCTGTGGTGAAGGCGGTGGCGGAGGCGCAGCGTGCGGGGTTGACGGATTTCCTCGAGCGGCGGATGCGAGAGCGGTTTACGGAATTGGCGGCGCCGGCGGAGGATGCTGGGGTGGCGACGGCGGCGCAGGCGATGGAGGACGTGGCGCGGCTGCTTCAGGCACAGTCGGCGGACAAGGATGCGTATGTGATGGCCACACGGCGACTGATGGATGTGGCTGGCGGGTTGCCGGATGAGGCGCGGACGATGGTGGATGAGGTTGTAGCCGATCTCAGTGAGTTGCTGGCTGCGTGGGGGGAGCCGCGTGGTGGTGGCGGTGCGCGGACGCCGGAGGAGAGCGCTGCGGCGCGGTGATGAAGATGGTACGGCTACGAGGGGCGCTTGCGGACGATGTTCTGGCGGAGGCTGCAGCGAAGGGTGCTGCAGCTAATCCGTTGTGGCTGACTGGCTCCGAGCTCATCGAGGCCGCGCAGTTTATCGAGGGTGTTCTCCTGTGGTTTGAGGATGTCGAGACCCGTGTGGGTGTGGCGCGGGAGATGGAGAACCCTGAGGTGGTTGTGGAGTTGAGGACCCACCGGGAGCGTCTGCAGGGGCTTGTGGGCCGTCTTCCGCCTCTTGCTGCAGAGAAGCTGGGTGAGGCGATTCGGAAGATTGAGGCGGCTTTTGCTGAGAGCGAGGAGAGGGAGGCGGCGCGCGCGCGCGCGGTGGAGGAGGAGAAGCGGAGGCTGGCGGAGAAGGAGGAGCAGGCGTCCGTTGCGGTGGCTGTGGGCAAGCCGTCGAGTGAGCTCAAGGTGCTGTCGGATGAGGTAGTGCGCCAGAGCGCGGTCGATCTATTTGAAGAGAACGCGATCACAGCTGTGGGGAAGGTTCTTGAGCGCGTAGCGGCGTGGGTGCCTGGCCAAGAGGGGCTTGAGGATCTTCGGCAGCAGGTGGCGTTGTATGACGGCAAGGTGTCGGCTCCGGCGCAGGTGCTTGTCGACGAGGCGAAGAGCCGGATCGATGCGTTGTTGGGGACTACCGAGTCGGTTGAGACGGTGCGGGAGTATGTCAACTTCGAGATGGATCGGATCCGTGGTCGGCTAGTCGCTCGGGTGACCTTCTGGATCACGCAGGATGCGGAGAACGAGCAGACGTTTGAGAAGATGATGGAGCGGCATGTGAAGCCGAAGGTGTGGAAGCCGTTCTCTGAGGGTGGACTGATTCCGCAGGCGTTGATGTGGATTCGTGCGTGGAAGGAAGAGCAGCGCATGGATATCTTCGTCGATCGTCAAGTGCGGGATGAGCGGGCGGAGATCGAGCGGGGGGCTGAGTACCTAGCGGGGGACCTCGATGCGGTGAAGGAGCAGGTGAAGGTTGCTGAGTCTCGATTGGTTGACGTTCTTGAGGCTGAGCTCTCTCAGGCGGAGGACCGTCTGTTGTCGTTCGAGGCAGTGTTTGATGAGTTCTTTGCCTACGTGAATGAGACGCAGTTTCTAAACCAGTGGTTCTACGGGCAGATTTTCTTGAAGCTTGGACAGTGGATTGCGGAGCTGTTGCCGAAGCTGACGTTGTGGTTGGGGGCGAAGAAGTGGCTTGGGCAGCATGTGGCATCGGTGATGAAGCGTGCGCAGACACGACTGGATGATGCGGTGCGTGGTGCGCAAAAGCTTGAGCGCCTTGGGCCGGACAAGGGCTTCGATCCGCGGTACTACAACGTGAAGACCCCGGGGGCGTCGAAGGCTCTTGGTGATCCGCTGAATGCGTTCGATGATATCTATCGGGCTCTCGATGGGTTCGGGCTCGATGATGCGGGCAAGCGGCGCATTGCGGAGAACCTAATGAAGAGCGGGCGGTCGATCTACTACGATCGCATCCAAGACGCGTATGCGGCGTATGTGGATTTGCAGATGGCGAAGGCGCTGACGACGGCGGAAATCTTCGAGCACGGTCTGCCGGTGACAGGGGCCAGGATGCCGGTGAAGGATTTGCCGCAGACGTTCGATCTGTTGTTCAAGACGAAGACGGAGAAGGAAGTGGCGGCGCTGACGTATGTCAAGCGTTGGGAGTCCCTGCGGGATAGTCTGATAGCGAAGGGGCAGTTGGTGTCGTTCGAGACGTTCACCGATCGTGTGTGGCCGCAGTTGCGGGAGCAGATGCTCGGTCCGATGGTGGATATGGTTGTTCCTGGCATGGCGATGTTGGATGTCTTCCCGACGCAGATGTATGAGGGGCTTGGGCAGACGATGCGTACGGGTGTTGGGCTGGTGTTGTCGGAGGCGCCGGCTGTGGGGGCGTGGGCTGGGCACAGTGCGTACATTGGCGAGCCCGTGGGCCAGGATTACAACCCGTCAGCGTTTGATGAGGTCGAGGGTATCGTGATGGCTCTGTTGCAGGAACGGCTTGAGACGGAGCAAGAGGCGTTGGTGAAGTCGGTGATCGAGGATGACTGGGTAGCCTTCGAGAAGGAAATGATGGCGAAGGCGAAGGCTGGGGAGTACAAGAATGCCGACGAGTTCGACGCTGACATCACGGGCTTCATGGAGAACCACGAGCCGGATCTTGAGCGGGCGACGGCGGAGTTTCTCGCTAAGGAGCTAGAGCAGCTTCCGTGGGATCTTGTCGATGCACGGCTGGAAGCGCAGGCGGCGGACGAGCCGTTGGTGGCGTGGCTTGAGCGGGCGAATGCGGTGTACTCTGCATTGGTGGCGTCGACGGATTTGGGCGTAGCGAAGGCTGAGCTTGGGAGGCTGTTGTCGATGATTGGTACGGCTCCGGGTGCGGAGTATCAAGGGATCAACCTTGAGGCGCATCTTGAGGGGCTGATTGCTGCCGCGGGGGAGTTGCTGGACGAATGGATCGCAGCGGAGGCAGAGGGTGGCTAAGGCATGGTCGTCCGTAACGAAAGACCGGATGTCGGCTTTCCGCCAGCACCAGCTAGATGAGGTGCAGGTGGCGTACGAGCCTTTGTTGCGTCGTGCGCGGACTCTGGGTGCGGGGTATTTTGAGTGGGCGACGGAGCGGCAGAAAGAGACGATGCGGGAGTTGGATGCCTTCCTCAACGGGCTGGCGACGGCGAAGCGTGGGGCAGAGACGGCGGCGTCGTTGGCCGCGGCGCCGTCGCGTGGTGAGTCGATCTTCAGCGACACGGTGGATGCTGAAGATGCTGTGCTGAGGTACATCGATCGCATAGCTGTGAGTCGGGCAGAGGAAGACTGGTACGCGCTCGATGCGATTCTCTTGAAGGGTGAGGCGCCGGTTAGTGGGGGCACGTTTGTTGTCGGTCAGTGGAACATGCTGACGGCGTTGCGCAATGCGGAGGCTACACTGCGCCGCAAGGCGATGATGTATGTGCCGATGGATTACCAGCAGTCGATTGTCGAGCCGGCGGTGGCCGATCTGACGTTGGAGATTAGCCGACTGAATGGGGCGACGTTCGATCCGCACGGAGCGTTGTCAGGGTTCGATGTGTTCACTCTCGAGGTGGCGGAGCGGATCCAGAAGGTAGTGGAGCGGCTGCGGGAAAAGCTGACTGCAGTGGTCAATGGGCCGCATGAGTTCCCGGAAGAGGTCCGCTACCAGTGGTTGTATGTGGAAGAGGTGGTCGATCATGCGGTGCGCACCTATCTCGATCGTGATGCGATTGAGCTGTACGACCTCCAGGTGAGTGCTTCGCAGGCGACGGAGATGGTGCGGTGGCTGGACGAGATGAACCGCTACGTGCCGGCGAAGCTCCGTGATCGGTTCGAGATGGTGTACCGCATCGTTGCGAACTACGTGCGCTACATGGGCCGACAGAATGTGGCTCCGGGGTTCTTCTATCAGCCTGAGCAGAAGATGACGGAGACGATCAAGGCGGCGATCAGTCAGGCGCTCGAGGATGAGTGGAAGGTGATGATGGAGCGGGGCGCGCCAGGCGTGCGTCTAGCTCCGCCGTCGGGGGCGTTGCTCGAGCAGAGCGCTCGTGGTCGTGGGCTGTCGGAGCAATTCCTTGCGGAGCGCGAAGCGGCGAAGGCTGCTCTGATTCGGCGGATTGATGCTGTGAAGGCGAATCCGTGGAGTGGGCCGTGCGCACCGAACTACGACGGTGTGGTCGTGCCATTCGATGCGTTTGCCGATGCCGAAGGGCTGTACGTGCATTGGGTGCGGCAACAGGTGCGGGATGTCTTTGCTGGCTTGTCGGAGTGGATTACGAGCACGGAAGCGGGTGAGGGTGGGTTCCGGCTTGGGGCGGACTATGTAGGTGTGGTGCTGAATGAGTGGGCCGACAGGTTCGAGCACGTAGCGTTGGGGGATGTGCGGTTTCGGTCGGTCCATGCTGACCAGTGGGAAGCGTTCCGCGGGATTGTAGCAGGGACCGTTGGTGTGCGGTATGCGTCGGCGGAGGAGTTCGAGGCGTACATCGATGGTGAGGGTGAGCGGCTGATTCGTGAGGGTGTCCGTCGGGTCTACGATCGTTTGGCGGTGCAGGAGACGGAGATCCCGGCGGAGTTGCTGCAGTACGAAGAGCTCATCCGCTACGACGCGTTGCGGACGCTGAGCGATGTGCGTTTGAATGAACTGTACGACAGCTTGCGTGCGTTGGAGCTCAAGATCCCGCCGACAGAGAAGGCGTTGCTGCGGTATGAGAATGCTTGCGATGCGTTTCGTGACGAGTTGGACCGCTTCCGTGGTGGAGCGGAGTACACACTCGATTTCGAGGATGCGACGGGGTATGCGGAGCGGCAGGGCGAGCGGCTGAAGACGGTGTATGGCGATGTGGCGGCGCTGTGGAATGGGCTGTCGGGTGGCACAGCGGGCACGGCGATGGTTGAGATGCAGGTGAACGCTGCGATGTCCCAGTTGCGGAGTGAGTGTTTGGGGTGGACGCTGGCTGGTGGGATGAGTCGTGGGGAGATCGAGGAAAAGAGGGCTGCCTCGTTGCATCGTTTGGAGGTTGGACTGGATGCGTTGCGCAATCGGGTGTTCGATGAGTTTCGTGAGCGGTTTGCCGATGTGTTGGGACGGCTGAAGGCTGTCTCGGGGGTTGGGCTGGATGAGAAGTTGAAGGGTGAGGTTGAGGGGTTGCTGCGGATTGACACAGCGGCGTATGGGAGCTTGGCGGAGTTCCGACCGCTGCAGGATGACTTACGGCAGGTTGCTGGCATGTCGACAATCGTCGGGATTGGGGTGTCGCAGGATGCTGCTGGGGTGGCGCGTCTGTTCGCAGCGATGATCCGTGAGATGCAGGAGCTCGAGCGCCCGGATTGGACTCTGGATGTGAAGTCGCGGGTGGAGACGTTGTTGGCGGTCGATGTGCGGCTGTATCCCAGCGATAAGGTGGTGAACGTTGGTGGGAGCTTGTACACACTGCAGGAAGCGAAGGAGCTGTTGGCGAATCTGTACAGCAACTTCACTGGGGTGCCGCTTGGTGGAGCGATGGTGATTCGGCCGTTTGGGCATTTCGAACCGTTGAAGAGTCGCGCTGGGGTGGGTGCGGAGTCGTTCACCGATCAGGAGATCGACCAGTTTGTGGAGAACTGGGCACGGCCGCGGTTGGAGCGTGGGTTGTACTGCGAGCCGAAGGTGGGGGGGTACCGTGCGGTGGCGCATGTGCGGGATGGCGAGGTGCGGCTGCTGCTTGAGGAGGATCCGGTTGATCGGTCGAGCGTCTATGTGGACCTCGCACGGGAGTTGTCGAAGCTGCCGGATGTCGTGCTTGATGGTGAGCTCATCGACCGCATTGGTGAGGATCTCGCGCCGGAAGTGATGTCGGGACGCTACAAGCGGTCGGAGATGGACAATGCGGAGCAGGTGCTCGCGGTGTTCGACCTTCTCTATCTCGATGGGGAGAGCCTGGCGGGTGAGGCGTTGGAGACGCGGCGGAAGAAGCTGCGCGAGTTTCTTGGGCACCGTGATTTGTCCTATGTGATTGAGTGGCCGGTGTGGTACGTCAACACGGAGTCTGGGCTTCGTGAGGCATTGGATAAGGCGGCAGGGTGGGTTGGCTCTGAGGGAGCGATGGTGAAGGTGCCGCTGTCAACGTATGCAGCGGGCGAGCCGACGCCGGAGTGGGCGAAGGTGAAGCGGACGGAGGATGTTCTAGCGAAGGTGTTGGGTGTCGAAAGGACGGGTGATGGGCGGTACGTCTATGAGTGCGGTCTTGTGTACCAGGGCGAGAAAGGTTTCGACAAGAAGTCTCTACGGCGTGTGCGTGGCGGGCAGTTCGTCGTGGTGGGGAAGACGTTTGGAACGGGAGTGTCGGCTGGACGTGGGCAGGTGTTGCGGGTGCGGGTGGCTAAGGTGGCGCGGATTCCGGGTCCGCAGGGTGTACGGCTGGAGTGGCAGGATCCAACGGTCGTAGAGGCTGTAGGAGAGAAGGCGGATACGGTCGGACGGTTGTTGAACATCAGCCACACTCTGTCGGCGTCGATCACGCAACCGTATCGGGTGTTGCGGGATTTGGAGGACAAAGCGGCGGCGGCGAAGGATCCGGGGTCGTTGTCTGCGCTTGCTGGTGAGGTGTTCGAGATCTTCCGTGGACTCAACTTTCCGCGGCTGCGAACGCTGGCGTGGGCGGTGTATGAGGGTATCGAACGACGCTTGAGTGAGATGGGGGTCAAGCAGGGCGTCGTCGATGCGAAGGTTGATCTTGCGGCGGTGCAAGAGCAGGAGAAGCAGTTTGGTCTTGTGGAGTCGAGCAAGAGTCTGATACCGGATGAGCAGGTGAAGCGAGCGCAGCCGATTCTCGATGTGCTGGTGGCGTGGCTCCGTCGGCCGGAGGTGCTCAGTGACAATGCGCTCGAGTCATACGTGCTTGGGCTGTCGGAGCGTGTGCGGACAGCGATTGAGGCGTGGGGCGGTGCCGGGGGTCTCTCTGCGTCAGACATCGAGCGTGAGCTGTCGGTGCTTGGGCAGCGGGCGTATGACGCGGTGCAGTTGCCGGTGACGAACGCGACTCGGGTGAAGACGGCGATCGAGGTTCGTGCTGCTGTGACGAAGCTCATGGGGATGATGGGGCGGCTCTTGGGACGGAACCCAAAGTACGGTGCCGACGTGTCGCGGATCTTCGAGTATGTGGAGCGGATTCTGCGAGAGGCAGCGGCCGGCCAGGTGCCAGAGGATGAGGTGCCGGAAGAGGTCGTTGTTGCCTATGAGCGGGTGGTGTCGCAGCTTGCCTACTGGGCGGAGTGGCTCCCGGAGATCGTGGAGGGGCTACAGCGGAAGGACAAGAGCGCGTACGCCGATCTTCAGTCGATCGCACGGGCGATTGGGGTCCTTGAGGGTGAGGGGACGTTCTGGATCGACAAGTTGACTCCGCGGCAGCGGGCGATCTTCTCGGCGTGGATTGACGAACTGACGGAGGAAATTCGCGCGGCGATGGAGTTGTGGAAGACGGTGATGGGTGGCGCGGTTGTGCCGTCGAATGTGGAGATCCTGATTGGCAACTTGGCGCGGTTTGTGTGGATCTTGCAGTCTCCGTTGCCTGAGCTTGAGACGATGCGGGTGCGTGGGATAGAAGTGGCTCAGCGGGGGTATGAGAGCACGATGCGGGCGGTGATGGAGTGGGCGGAGACGGTGACGGAGTGGCCGGAGAATCCGCGGGAGATGGTGCGTGAGAAGGTAGAAGAGCTGGCCTTGGTCGAGGCGCAAAAGCTGGTCGATGAGTGGAAGGCGACGGCGACGGAGGATAGTCCGGTGCCTCTAGGTGTTGTGAGTGCTCCGCGAGAGGATTGGGTGTCGCCGGCGGAGTTGTGGAAGCTCGATATGGTGCATGACCCATACATTTGGGAGCAGGTGCGCGACCGTGGCAATAGCGTGCTGTTGCGGTTTACTGGTGAGGGTGAGCCGCGGGTATTGGCGGTTGTGGCGCCGGATGGGACGGTGGTGGCTGGGGATCCCAGTCATGTTGTGGAGTGGCGTGCTGGGCGGATGCTGGAAGGGGTGATGGGGGAGCGTGCTGCTGGGACGGTGTTGGCACGCACGGAAGCGCAAGGGCCAGAGGGGCTGCCTCCGGGGACGGCGGAGGGTCGTTCGATGCGCGATGTGCGGATGGAGGATGTACGCGATGCGGTGCGTGCTGGTGCTGCCGGGTCGGTTGAGGTGGTGACGGCGGGTGGTGGCGGGAGTGCCTACTTCGGAGGGATGACGGGTGATGGTCGGCCGTTCTTTGTGACGGCGCAGCATGTGGTGGAGGGGTTGTCTGTTGCTTCGGTGCGGCTGCCGAATGGTCGTCTGCTGGACTGCGAGGTTCGGTGGACGGGGGATGAGGTCGCGGACGTGGCCATTCTCGTTGGGCCTGCGGGTGTCGATCTTGCTGGGCTCGAGGCGTTGCCGTTGGGTGAAGCAGCTCCATCAGGTGAGGCGCGGGTGTACGGTGTGGCTGTGTCTCCCTACTGGGGTGAGGCGGATATGGTCAATCTGGCGACGATGGCTCCAGTTGGCTGGCATGACTCTCGAGAGGCCATGCAGGCGTTGGAGACTGAGCGGTGGCGCCGTGGCTACAGCGGTGGTCCGGTTGTGGATATGACGGGGCGGGTTGTCGGTTTGGCGTCGTGGGGCGTTCCTGGTGGTGCGGGGAGTGAGTATGGCGGTGCGGTGCCGTTGTGGTTGTTGCGATGGGCGTATGAGCAGTCGGGCGTGAGCCGGCTGGGTGCGGCGGAGCCGTTGAGCGATCGGCAATTCATGGGCTCGGCGCCGAAGGCGATCCCTGTTCCTGGTGAACTGGTGCGGGTGACTTCGGAGAGTGGTGAGCCGACGCTGGTGTTGTCGTTCGCGTGGAACGATGGTCCGCGGCATGAGGTGGCTCTGCGGCTGGATGGCGTCGAAGACAAGTTGCTGCGGTATGGTGGTGGGAAACTTGTCGCGGCGGTGAATGAGGTAGTATCTGGGGAACGTGAGATTGTCGAGCGGTTGCTGCTCGTTCCGTCGCGCGCGCGGGGGAACGTTCTTGGCGATCGGTATTACGAGTTCTACTTGACGTTCGAGCGAAGTGGTGGTCTTAATGGATGGTGGTGTCTTACTGAGCAGGGAGCTGCGGAGTACGGCGCTCCGTTCTTCCTGTTCCGGTTGAAGGGCACGGTGCCGTTCTGGCTGCGACACCGAACGGAAGCGGAGGCGCGGGGGATGCCCGCGTGGCAGAAGCCTATAGGAGTGCGAAATGGGTAGACTGTGGCGGTGTTTGGGGGTGGTGTGCGTGGTAAGCGGGTTGGTTGGTGTCCTTGGTGGTGCGGGTGGCATGGCGCCTCCGGCAACGGTTTCGTGGTCGTCGTTGATGGGAATGGAGCCGGAGGTGGCGGCGTCGTACATCATCGAGATCGCTGTGCGGTCGATCGTGCAGGAGTACGGTGTGATCTACCGGACATCGACGGGTGATGAGGCAGGACGGCGGGCGTTCGAAGACCGGCTACGTGAGGGGCTGTCAGGTGAGGTGTCGGCGTGTCTGCTTGACAAGGATCTGATGCGTGGGGTTGCGGAGTCGAGGGTGTCTGGGCGTGATGTGACCGTGCAGTCGCAGATGTTCGAGATGTTCTACCAGCGGGTGTATGGGCGTCTGCGTCGGGTGGCGGAGGCGTTCTGGCAGGGTGAGGCAGAGGTGGCGTACAAGGCTTCGTCGGAGCGAGAGTGAGGGGGTAAAGGATGACCGTGCAGGTCAAGCCGCGGAGCAGATTGGGGAATCAGGTGCGGCTGGCGCTGCTCATGGCGGCGACGGCACCGGATGTCCTCAAGCTGTTGAAGAAGGTGGGGAAGCCGTCGGAGCAGTTGAAGGGCGTGATTGGTGCTCTGACGGAGATGGCGAAGTCGAAGGACGGGGAGACCCCGGATGGGTTGCGTGGGGTGCTCACAGCGCTGCGTGGTGTTCCGGAGTCGAAGGATGCCTCGGTGAAGACAGCGATCAAAATGCTCGCCAAGCTGTTTGAGGGTGAGGCTGTCGAGCCCGTGGCGGAGCGTGGTACGGCGGGCCCCGGCTTGGGCAACCTACCGATGTTCACGTTGGGGTCATTGCAGGCAGCGGTACCGAAGGCGCCAGGGGTGTACGAGGCACGGCTGATTCGTGCCGGCCGTGACAAGGCGGGCAAGAACTGGAAAGCCGATGTGTTGCAGGCCAGCGTTGAGGCTGGGTTGTATGAGGGTGTTCCGCTGTCGGTGTACTCCTACTCGGGTGAGTACGGGCCGGTGGAGTACCACATTCCGCTGTCGGATGCTGACTTCGCCGGATGGCTGGTGGGGAACCAAGTGGGCTTCGTGCGCAATGCGCGGTGGAGTGATTCCGACAAGTCGGTGTACGCCACGGTGCATGTGACGGATCCGCAACGGCAGGCATTGATCGATTCGATGGTGTCACAGGGTCTTTCGGGTCCAGGTCTATCGATCTACTGCAGTGGTGTGATGGATGATGGGCAGAACGTGAATGCGATCGATGCGGTGCATTCGATGGACATTGTGACGTTCCCGGCGGCGGATGGGCGGATTGGGGTCACACTGGGTGCGGCGGTGGCGCGGGTGTTGGGTGCGGCGGATCTTCCTCCTGGTGGTGGAGTGGAGCGACCGCAGGCGGTGACGCCGCGGCCGGAGACGGGTGTTGAGCCTACGGCGTCGGAGCCGGTAGGGCAGACGACGTGGAAGACCGAGAGAAATCAGCAGGCGGACTTCTTTGTTTCGCTTGGTGACTTTGTACGAAAGCAGGCGGATGCAGGGGTTGAGGTGGATCCGTCTGGGGTTGTGGCGACGTACGAGCGGTGGCTTGGGATGTGGGAGGCTGCGACGGAAGCGACGTTTGAGGAGTTCGCGGCAGGGTTCTGGAGCAGCGATGAGAACACGGCTGTTCTAGTGAAGAAGCCGGAAGCGGAAATGCCGGAAGCGCCGGCGGCTGCTCCCCCGGCGGAGGCGGCTCCAAAGGAGCCGGTCCCGGCGTCAGCGGGATTGCCGGGGAGGATGCGTGGAGGTGTTGCGATGGGGAAGGATCGGCTGGAGCGCCTTGAGAGACAGGTGAACGAGTTGGTCAGCCGCGTGTCGGTGGTCGACTCGGAGGCGCTTGTGGAGCAGCGGCTTGCGGCAAGCGGTCTTCCGCCTTCCGTAGTGAGCGTGATCCGCGGGGATCTTACGGGGCGGGTCTTGTCGTCGGAGGCAGTGGACGGGTACATCGATGCGCAGCGTCGAGTGGTTGCGACGTTGGAGGCAGGCTTGGTGGAGCGTGCGGCGGTGTCGATTGAGGGGCAGCCGTTGCGCGGTGGAGCGGATGCCCAGGCGGCGATCGACAAGATCCTTGGCCTGGAGCCGGGGACGAGGTAAGGAGGGGTAGGAATGTGGCAGCATGTACGGGGTCCGCGGTTGCAGACCACGGTGAAGTGTGGGGCTGGGGCGGCGATCGCTGTCGGCATGCCGATGGTTGAGAGCTCTGGAACGATGGTGGCGATGTCGGATGGCGTTCGCCCGACGCACGTTTCGAAGTCTGCGATGGTGGCGTCGACGGACTACTACGAGGCTGAGTACCTCGTGCCTGGGTCGGTGTGGCGGGTGACGGTGGATACGCAGACGTTGGCGCGTGGAGCGCTGGTGTATGCGGCTGGCGCGGAGGCGGTCGATGATGGGACGGCAGCGGATGAGGCCATTGGCCGAATCGTTGATGCGGACGTGGGTGCGACGGACACCACGGCGGACATCGTGATCGTGGAGGGCATTGCCCACGCGTAGCCAGGTTGACCGTTCCTTGAAAGGGAGCGGTTGTACCCAACTTGGGTGAGGGGGGAACATGAGTACAGCAGTGTTGTCGCGGCGTGAGGCGGAGCACTTGCTCCAGGTCCTGGCTGCGAGTGGGGCGTCGATTCGTCTGGACAAGCTGGACAAGCTGGCGGCGTCGATCTCGCCGGATATGGTTCCGTACGGGTTGACGAATCTGATCACCGCCAAGATCCAGAAGATCTATGCGTCCTACTCGGACGATTGGAAGAAGATCGTCACTCGTGGTCGGACGGACTACATGGACACGCAGACGATTGAGATCGTCGAGTCGTTGGGGATGGCCGACGAGCTCAAGAAGTCTGGTGGCGAGTTCAACATCAAGCACATCCCGGATGCAGTGCCGGCGTCGTATGCGGTGTACGGCTTGGGGAACCTGTTCGAGGTCGATATGCGGACGTTGCGCAGCGACCGGCTGGGGTTCTTCGATGACCTGTCGACGAGGATTGCGAACTCGATGATCTCGCGGTTCCAGAACATCGTCTTTGTCGACTACATCCAGGACGACCCGACGATCTACGACGGGTACACCCTGTTCGATGAGACGTACCATCTGAACGATCTGGACAATGCCGGATCCGGGGTGGCGCTCAACTATGCGAATGCGGTGAGCGCGTTCGCGTTGGGTGATGCCTTTGCCGATGCGCAGGGTGAGAAGGTCGGTGCGGACAAGTACTGGTTGGCCACCGGCTACGAGAACTGGGAGCCGTCCGAGCAGTTGCTTGGCGATCCTGACAAGCCGGACACCGGAAACCGCAACATCAACGCGGTGCGCAGGCGAATCCTTGGAACGATTCTCAGCCACAAGCTGGGGTGGGACTGGTACTTGATTGCGGACCCGCGGCAGATGCCTGGGCTGCACATGGACTTCTTCGAGGGCAAGGAGGATCCGCAGATCACGATGGAGAAGAAGGACTCCTCCTACCAGTTTGTGCGGCCGGGGTACCAGCGATGGCGAAGCGACTTGTGGGTTGCGCCGGTGTGGAAGTCGAAGTACTCGGCGATCCGCGGGTCGCAGAACGTCCAGCCGTCGTAGACGGTGAGGAGGTAGGCGGATGATTCGATTCTTGCCTGGTGCTTTGGCGGCACGCATGCAGGAGATGGGTGTTCGGACGGGCCAGCTCCGTGACAGAACGGGGCTGGCCGCGAATGCCGTCAAGGATGCGTTGCGGACGGATGAGGCGCCGGAGGATGTAGCTGCGGCTTTGATTGCGTACTTGGGGCCGGGGCTCGTTGGGGGCAAGGCTTCGGCTGCAGCCAAGGGGGAGGCTACCCCAGAGTTTCGCTACGAGGGGATGACGGCGAAGGAAGTGTTGGCTGCGATCGATCGTGGTGATTTCACGGCTGCTGCTGCGTGGGAACGCGAGCAGGAGGCGGAGCATCCGCGCACGACGTTGCTGCGTGAGTTGCAGGCGAGAGTGGAGGCGGGAGAGTAGCCATGTACGTGATTCGGCGGTCTCAGTTGTTGTGGACGAATCGGGATGCTGGGACGGGCCTAGCCCCGGATGCGCCGGATGCTACGTGGATCGCTGACATCAGCGATGTCGGCCCGGACGCGGTGGATCTTCAGTTCCAGATTGACACCACGGCGACATTGCATACGGCAGCGAGCATCGACCTCAACATCTTTGTTGGGATGGTGCTTCCCGACAACACGATCTCTTGGGATTCGGCGGCAACGCAGGCGATTGCTGCGGTTGCGGACAATGTGGTGGTGACGCATACCGTGACGGTGCGAGGGGACCGGATCAAGGTCACTCTCGATAACAACTCGGGGGCGTCGAAGGCGTATGTGACGGTGAATGTTCGGGTGAGACGACGGCGTTTCTAGGTGGGGGATGGACTCGCGGTGGTATGTTGGAGAGTCACGGGCGGATGAGTTGTTGGACTTCGCGCTGGCGCAGCTAGCGCGTCGTGCGCATCTCGTTGACCCGGAGCGGTACCTGCGAGTCAAGAAGCTGCTGGAGTCAAGGATCCCGTTGTGGGTAGAGGAACGGCGTGGGCCGTTGGATAAGCGCGGGTACCCGTTGTACTCGCTCGAGGGGTACAGAGACTTCATCGAGTGGTGGGTGAAGCTCTTGACTGCTCCAGTTGGAGGGGAGACGACTATGAAGGGTGGGTTTGTGCAAGAGCTGTTTGGGCGGCGCGATCCGACGGCGCGGGTGTTCGGTGCTGGGGTAGTTGGCGCCGCGGAGGCGGAGGAGCAGAAGTTCGGGATTGGTGCAACGCGTGTTCAAGAGCTCAAGGCGTTCTGCTTGGAGTACTTGCGTACTCTGATTGGAACGCATGCGGGCGAGCCGGGTGTCGTTGACGCTGTGAATCAGATCATGGCGGCGATCGTCCCTATCATCGAGAGTTGGGCGGATGAGTCGAATGCGCCGGTGGATCCAGAGACGGGGACGCCGTATCCGTTGATTGTCGGTGCTGGGCAGATGGAGCGGATGAGGGAAGCGATCAAGGTGATGCTCGAAGAGCTTGTCCGAACGAAGCTAGCTAATCTGCCGGCACGGACGTTCGGCACGCAGGGCCAGGGCGCATGGCCGTACTACGGGCAAACGATGCCCGCGGTGAGCGTTGCGCCGGTGTTGCAGAAGTGGGCTGGCGAGTTTGGGCAGACGGGTGGTGTGGCACCGACGCTTGGTCAGTGGTCGTTCCAGGATCTTGTGAAGCAGCGTGGCGACGATGCCAAGATCGCTTACGAGATCATGAGCGCCAACTGGGCGCGGGGGTGGACGGCGCAGCAGATTGGGACGGCAGTGAACCAGGTGCTCAGTACGTGGGCGGGTGGAACGTATTCGGTGGGCGCGACGAGTGCGGCGAACCCGCTTGGTGAGATGGATGCTGCAACGATGCAGCGGTACGACGCGGAGCTTGCGAAGCTGAGGAGTACTGTTACCGGGTTGCTGAATGCTGGTGGCTAGTTGCTGCTGGGTGTAGGCCAATGGCCGTCAGGTGACGGCTGGTTGCCGTTGAGGGAGGGGGAGTTGAATGAGGAAGCGTGAGCTTCTGCTGGCGTTCTTGGTGACGGTGCTGGCCGGCTTGATGGTGCTGGGCAGCGAGACAACGTGGCATCAGCTTGGGGTGATCGAGGAGCAGGGCGCCGATCCGTATGTGGCGTGGTATGAGCAGTCGGGGACGTTGTGGGCGAAGTTGCTGTTGAATGAGACGGGGACGACGTTCGACTTCACGACGAACTACGCTGGGGTCGGGATGGTCTTCGATGCGGCGGATGCTGCAGCGGGCACGGCGAACACGTACTACGACTTCACTGGGGCCCTCCCTGCACATACGACGGGGACGCTGACCGACTATCTGGTGAAGCTGACGCCGACGATCGGAATTGCTACGGCGGCGACCACGACGCAGTACATGTTCTACGAGTCGTTCACGACACCTGTGTGGACCACCGGGACGCACACGCTGGTTGGCATGCAGATCAGCCCGACGATTGGCAATGCGACGGGTGGGACGAACACGTTCACGGCGTTTGCCATCGGGAACATCACGGGTGATGCCCAGGTTACGGAGACTGCCTTCAGCATTGGGACGGGATATGACACAGGTTTCACCTGTGGGAGCCCCGTCACGTTCACTGGAGGCTTGTCTCTGTCTGGTGGCGTGATCAATCTCAACGCGAGCTCGAACTACGCGGTCAACATCTGCACGGGTACGAGCACGGGCGCTGTGTCGATTGGTGGGACGGCTGGCAACACGATCGCTGTGGGCACGGATGACACGGTCGCTGACGATATCGACATCGGTTCGGATAAGGATGATGTCGACATCGAGGGTGAAGACATCACCCTGGACACGGCGGATGACGGGGATGTAACCGTGGCCGACGACTGGACGTTTACGATGGAGTCGGCGGGGGGCATCTTTGCTGTTGGTGGTACGGCTGGTTCGGTGTTCAACCTCTACGTGGACGATACGACGGCGGACACCATTCAAATCGGTAGCGCGAAGGACAACGTGGATGTCGATGGAGAAGACGTTCAGATCGAGAGCGCTGATGATCTCCACATTCTCGTTGCTTCGACGGATTCCATACTCAACATTGGAACTGGCGCCTATGCGACTGATTTGAACATCGGTAACGCTACGGGTGCCACGGACGTTGACATCACGGCGGGCACAGGCGGTGTGACGCTGGCGTCGACGAGTACTGGTGATGTGACGCTAGATAGCAGCGATGATGTGATCTTTGCTGTGGCCGACGATGTGGATTTCCAGATCGAGTCGAGTGGCGGGATCTTCGATGCCAATGGAACGCTTGGAGCCGTGTACACCGTCGCTACGGATGACAGTGTAGCGGATGATGTGGACATTGGTTCTGCGAAAGACGACGTGGACATCGAGGGCGAGGACATCACGCTGACCACTGCGGATGACATGGATCTGACGAGTACTTCTGCGGGCGGCATCATCGCCCTGGGGGGGACTCCAGGTCTTGTGTTCAACATCGCGGCGGATGACACCACGGCGGATGATGTGAACCTCGGAAGCGCGAAGGACGATGTGGATATCGTTGGGGCGACGGTGGACATCACCTCGACAGACATTGTTCTCGAGGGCGCTACGAAGACGAACTCGCTGACCATCGACGACGGCAGCGAGGACGTGAAGATCGACTCCGACAACCAGACGGCCACGTTGCCGACTATCACGATTCCTGACTTCACTGATGCCACGGCCGACTTCCTTGTCACGAACACGTTCACAACGGTTCTGCCATTCCACGGTGGGCTCGCCGGGGAAGATACGGATGCTGTTGGGACCAACGGCGCTGGACTTGTTGGCGGTGGCGCGATCGATGTCACGACCTACGACTACAACGACGGCGCGGCTGGTGCGAACGACGTGCTGGTAAAGGTCTACGACCACGGCACGACGACCTGGGACGACCTCAAGACGGCGGCTCTACTGACGGCTGGGGCTGACTGGGCAATCAATTACCAACTCTTGCCTGATGCGGACGCCGAGGCCGAGAACGACTGCTTTGCGATCGGCTTCGATGAGAAGTTCTGCGAGTTCGCGTTCAACGACTTGGCGACCGACGCGGGCGCGTTGGCGACCTGGGGCGGCGATGGCGCGAAGTGGCAATACTCGACCGGCGCTGGAACGTGGAGCGACCTGACCGTCTATGATGGCACGGACGCTACTGCGCAAGACGGGAAGAGGCCGCTACAGCGTGCCGGCGCGATTTCGTTTGTCCCTCCGGCGGACTGGGTTGTAGCGACCTATGACAGTGAGGAAGCGTACTGGATTCGTTCGGTCATCACGGTGGCGCAGTTGACTCAGACGCCGGTGATTGACACGACGAACCATGACGAGCCGATCATCCCGTTCCCGACGGATGGTCTACCGGCACCGTTCAAGCTGGAGATCACGAAGGTGCGGGTTGCCAACATGCATGCGACGGTTCACGACCAGGCCATTGTGTTCATCGTTGGGAACTTCACGGACGGCACGTTCTCTGCGGCGCAGACGTGGGCAGCGTCTCAACTCTGCGACACGTTCACTCTCGCCTCAGCGATTGCGGCTGATCCTGGCGACGTCATCGGAATCCTCTGTACGAACGACACGGCCTCGACGAATAACCCCATCTGGGCCGTTGAGCTGACGGTTACCTACGAGGACTAGGGTCGTGGGCTGTGAGGGCTCACGCGGAGAAGCGATGGATTGAGCTGCTTGAGGGGGCTGTAAAGACAGTCCCCTCGGCAGACTTCATTCGCGTGTACGTAGCGGGCCGGCAAGCGGGTGATGCGATGCTCGCATTGCTGGGTGGTGGCTCTGAGGCGGAGGTGATCCAGTTTGCTGAGGCGGCGTTTGCGCAGTGGGTTGAAGCGATGCGTGCGGCGTTGGCTAGCGGCACAGCGATCCCGACAAGCGTTAGCGGGGTTGTGCCGGAGCCTATAGAAGCGCCGAAGGTGGAGGAGCCGCCCGTGGCTGTGATCGAGCCAGAGGCGGCTCCTGTCATTTTGGAGCCGGTAGTGGCCCCGGAGCCCGCTCCGGCTGTTGTGATGGCTCCTGAGCCGGTATCCGTCGCTCCTGTGATCCCTGAGCCTATGGCGCCTGCTCCGGTGTCTACTCCAGGGGTGCCGGCGTGGGTGAGCCAGGTGGCGTCTGTTGCGAATAACCTCGAGGTGGAGTACGAGGCCCGGGTGGGTGAGGTTGTCGATGTGTGGTGGCTTGAGGGGAAGCCGTGGATGCAGCGGATGTACGTCGATCTGGGCCGTGTGATGCTGCGGCAGTTGGGTGATGTGACGGAGACGCTGAACTGGCTGGCGAACTATCTGCGGGGGATGGAGCGCATTGGACGGTCGCACGGTGACATCAAGGGGCACGTGCCTGAGGGGGCGAGGTAGATGAGTGGTGGGGGTTTGCTTGGTGGCGTGGGGCGGTCGGGCAAAGGCGTGCAGGTGCTCGCCCAGCACGATGCTGCGTTTGGGGCAGGTGGCGTGCGGGTGCGAGGCTACCCGCGGTTTTGGGCGAAGGTTGGGCGTGAGGTGCTGCTGTCGGCGGGGAAGCCGGGGCTCATCACCTGCTGGGGCTGGTCGGCGTCGAGTCCGATGGAGGCGCGAGGCATGGCGGAGGCGCGGCTGGCATCTGCGGTTCGGCCGCTTGCGGGTGCGCGGGAGTATCCGTCCTTCGTGTTCCCATCCACGTGGTCGCAGTATCTGGAGAACAAAGGGACAGTGGGCACGGCTCCGTTTGACATCCCTCAGGGACGTGGTGTGCCTTCGTTGACAGAGCGCAAGAATTGGTTGTGGGGATACAGTCCGAAAGGTTTGCCAGGCTCACCCAAGGGTTCGGTCAAGCTGAAGACGGGGATGCCGGCTGCTGGGTGGCGACCGGAGGTGGAGCCCATTCTGCAAGAGGTCGCTGGGCCGCGGGGTACGTGTGGTGTCGTGACGCGAAACCGCTACGGGGCGCGGATCATGAACGCGACGAATGCGATGTTTGTCGACATCGACGGCCAGGACAAGGAGAGGCTGCAGGCTGGGCTTGTGGAGTGGAGCCGAGAGAATCCGAAGGCGTCGTTGCGCGTGTACGAGACGCAGAATGGGCTACGGGTGTTGCGCACGGATCGCCTGTTCGATGCACGAAGCCGTGAGACGCAGGATGTGCTAGCAAGCATGGGGTCGGACGAGAAGTACGCGGTGATGTGCGCGGCGCAGGACTGCTTCCGAGCAAGGCTGACCCCGAAGCCGTGGCGGTGTGGCGTGGCGGATGCTCCGAGCGTGCTTGGAGCGGGGTTGGCGATTCCCCCGTCGTGGGTTCAGGCGTACGAGAGGGCATCGCAAGAGTACGGGGTGTGCCGGTATCTTGGATGGCTGGGGCCGAAGATGCTGATGCCGGAGATCTCTCCGGTGCTGATGCTCCATGATCGGTACGCGATTGGTGGGTCGGTGCTGGCGTAGGGGGTGAAGCATGGTCCTAACGTGGTCGATCGTGGCTCCGCTTGTTGCGAGTGGTCTGCTGATTGCCTTGGCTCGGGTGAGCCCGGAACTGGTGCAGAAGTTTGAGTCGTGGGCGGGGTCAAGTCCATGGGAGCGCGATCTTGACCTGACGCAGATCGAGTACTGGCAGTACCAGGAAGCCGAGCGGTTCGTGCGAGACAACCCGATGGCTCCGACCGACGGGATGAGCTTCGGGAAGTCATGGGAGCAGGACACCGTGCCGTCGGATGCGTTCACGCAGTATGTGTGGCAGCCGGGCAGTGTGCGTAGCGAGCCTTTGTTGCCGATGTTTGGACCTCCGGCGGGGGGTGTTGCAGACAGCGGTGATGCTGGGTATGCGTCTCCCGGTTCTGCGTATCCTGGTGTGGTAGCTCCTGGGTTTGGTGTAGAGGAAGCTCCGGGGTATGCAGGGTTGAGTGCGGACAACAAGAGCACGCTGGCGGGTGTTCTGGCGGCATACGTGGGGTTGCTGGCGAGTGGGCCGGTGTACCCACGAGAGCGGTGCGATCACTTGGAGCGTGTGCGGGATCAGTTGCGGAATGAGTGGAAGAACCATCCTGGGAGCGACCCGTACAACACAGCCTTTCGCTGGTTGACTGAGCGGTTGGGCAGCTATGTGAACCGGATGATGGCCGAAGGTGGGTGTGGCTCGGGCTCTGTGCGACCTTCGCAGCAGAAGTTTCATGTGCCGGTAGGGGGCGCCGACCCTGCGCGGCGTGTCTTCGGGGCTGTCATTGGTGGCGCGTGGCGGTTCTCCCGTGGCGGCTACTCGGTCGAGCAGATGGAGCGAGCGGTGCCGGATGCGATCCTCGAGTGGGCGAGGAAGCGGGCCAAGGCGGAAGGCCGTGAGGTGTCGAAGGACGATTTGAAGCTGCCGTACAAGAACAAGGATGGTACGGTGAACCGTGGTGGCCTAGAGTCTGCGTTGAAGATGATTGGCCACGTGAAGGGCGTCCCGGCGGATGTCCTTGAGCGCGCGCGCAAGGAGCTCGAGCGGGCACGGGGGCCGAAGAAGGAGGGGTAGATGGTTGCTGGGACGTTGGTGAGGCCGCTGTACGAGCTGCTGCTTGCGCTGGGGGTGCTCGGTGCCGGCTTGGTGATCTCGCAGATTGCCAAGGTCGATCCAACTCTGGCGACGAAGCTCACTGAGCTGTTGCGTGTGGGGCCAGAGGCGGACATTGATCTGACGCAGATGGAGTTCTGGAAGGTGCAGGAAGCCGAGCGGTTCGTGCGCGAGAACCCCATGCAACCGACAGAGGGCATGAGCTTCGGCAAACCGTGGGTGCAGCATTCTCCTTGGGAGTTTGCCTACGATTCAGCTGAGGCAGAGGCATTGGTCGAGGACATCTTGTACGAGTGTGATCAAGATCCGGGTGATGGGTGTGAGCCGCTGTTGAAGAAGATAGAAAAGTATGAGGCGTTGGCGCGGGCGTGTGAAGAGGGTGATGGTGTCAGATTGACTCCGGCTGGGACGGCGGCGTTCTATCGCTACGTGGTTGCGCGATTGCGCGATATGTTGCCTGCATACTGTCAGGGTGATGGGGACGTTGGCCTGCTTAAGTCTGGTCTTCCTGGTGACCCTGCTAAGAAGGTCTTCGGTGGGCGGTGTGGGTGCTGTTAGTGGAGGTGGATAGAACATGGCCGCAACTGTTGCAATTCATCAGGCCACGGGAGCGGGGCCTGACTACGATGTTGTGGATGACGGTGCGAATCCGTTGCGGTTCTGCAACGCTGACACGCATGATCCTGGTCTAGCGAGCCCGTTGGTGATTCATGCGAGTGGTGTTGGGAACCTCAACTACTCATTCTGGGTTCACCTGTTCCTCGATCTGTCAGGGACGTACACGCGGGTCAACAACGTGCGTTTCTACTCAGATGGAACGATCGGGTGGGCTCTAGGGACGAGTGGAGGGTTCAAGATTGGGATTCGGGACTCTGGCGACAACGGGGTGGCGACGGGGAGCTACCAGCAGGCTACGGGAGCTGGAGACTCGGGGCACTACATGGACGATGCGGCGAATGGGCATGCCTACTACAAGGACCAGACGGCGCCGCCGGCGAATGTGGCTGACTACACGAGTGGGTCGACGCTGTTGGTGGACAGCGCGAACCATGACTCCTCGGCTGCGGAGAAGACGAAGGGCGTTGTGCTGCAGATCATCGTCGACGGGGATGCCACGCATGGGGAGCTGGCCGACGAGACCCTAACGTTCATGTGGGATGAAATCTAGGGGGTGCGATGAAGCCTGAAGAGATCGTTGCTGGTGCTTCGTACCGGAGTGAGAAGGCCGTGTGGCGGGTGCTCGAGATTGCGGATGCGATTCCGGTGCATTGTCTAGTGGATGTCGAGCGCAGTGAGCGGGGGCGGATCCGCTCGCGGGGCTCGGTCATTGCTGACTATGTGGATGTGATCCCGGAGTTTGACGGCAAGAAGCGTGTGGTGCGACAGTTGGTGTCGGTCGAGGGGGGCGAGCCGCGGCCGGTGGCAGGGAATGAGGAGTTGCGAACGCGCTATGCTGGTGGGACGGTTGTGTACTACGACCACAAGAAGGCGGGGAAGAAGCTGTCGATGACGCGGGCGGCGTTTGCCGAGAAGGTGGATGGGCGAGTGGAGTAGGGGGTGAGTGCTATGGCGACGTGTCCTGGGGGCAAGCTCAGAAGTGGTGGCAAAGGACGTGGATTGGCGAAGGGCGGTGGCAAGGGCCCGATTGGCCGGCCGGGCAAGTAGTTGGCCAGGGAGGGGCGAGTGCTCAGCTTCATGTGGATCGTCCAGTTTGCTGATGGACGAGCGATCCCTCAGTTTGACCCGAAGACGGGGAAGGAGATCCTGTACTCGGAGGTCGAGCGATACTCACGGGCGATCGTCAAGGCGGGTTGGTACCCGTTCACGCCGCGGCTGGCACGGCTGGTCAGAGCGCAAGGGATCGCGGCCCTTGTGCTGCCGTGGAGCAAGCGGGCTGAGCTTGACTACTTGCCTGGGGATGTTCCGATCCTAAAGCGCCGGCACACGACGCGAGTGGGAATCCGCCGAGGCGATTACCGTGGCGAGGATGTGTTCTACATCCTGGCACGGCGCCGGGGAGACGAAATGCTGGCGTACATCCTAGATGGCCGCGGGAACCGTGTGCAGCCGGCTGAGGTTGCGAGATCAGTTCACCGTGAAGGCGCAGTACACGAACCCGGCCTAGTGCTGGGTAGGTCGGGGCTTGCCATGCGGTAGGCCCCTAGGGGAGGCAGGCCATGGCGCAACCATATAGCAAGGTCAATGAGATTGAGGACGAGCTTACCAGCGAGTTTGTCCACGGCACTGACAACCACTGCCACCTAGTAGACGCGAGTGCGTTTCCTAGCGGTGGAGGGTACGTGCGCATTGAGACGACAGACGGCGCGCACTGGTGCCTGTACGAGTACACGGCAGTCTCGACGAATGATCTGACGGGCCTGACTCCCTGCACGCTTGGCTTAGTAGAGACGGACGCGGCGTACACGTTCCCGGCTGGGGCGATCGTGTCGCGCGTACATGTTGCAGAGGATGATCAGACGGTGAATCTGCCGGATGCAGAGTTGCGGGCATTGGCGGGGCTGACGAGCGCGGCGGGCAAGGTGCCTTATTTCACGGGTTCGGGAACTGCCGACGTGCTCGACTTCCTGGACGAAGATCCGCTTACGTCGGACTCTGCGACGGGGATTCCAAGTCAGCAGAGTGTGAAGGCATACGTCGACAGCTACCTCGACGTGCCGAACGTCGCTGGGGGCAGGCTTACGCTTGAGACCGGCGTCCCCATCTCGACCACCGATCAGACCGCGAAGACTACCGTCTACTACACGCCGTTCAACGGGGACCGGATCAGCCTCTACAACGGCTCGCGTTGGCTCATCTACCGCTTCGCCGAGCTGTCGATCAAGACGACGGACACGCAGAATGGGACGTTGGTGAATGGCGATGCAACCGTAACGGGGCTCACGTCTACCCATGGTCTTGTCGCGGGGATGGAAGTCACGGGGACAGGGATCGCCGGCGGGACAACGATCCTGAGCATCACCGATGCGACGACGCTTGAACTGAGCGCGAATGCAACAGCGGACGGAGCGCAGAGTCTGACGTTCAAGTGCCCGGCATCAAAGCTGTACGACGTGTTCCTGTGGAACGATGCGGGGACGCTGCGGCTTGAGTGGTGCGCGTGGACGAACGACACGACACGGGCGACGGCGCTTGCTTGGCAGAACGGCGTGCGTGTCAAGAATGGTGCGACGACACGGCGCTGGGTCGGGTGTGTGCGCACTACGGGGACGGCGGGCGAGACAGAGGACTCCGGCGGGGGGAATACCACTGCCCAAAAACGCTTCGTCTATAACGCTCGGAACCAAGTTCCGCGGTACATCCGCACGCGCAACTCGAACGCTTCGTGGACCTACGATACGGCTGCGTGGCGCGAATCGAACGGCGGCACTGGGCAGACTCGTGCCGAGATCATCGTCGGGGACTCTGAGAGTCTTACGATCGTGATTGGAACGTATCTCGTCCAGAACACGACACACGCAACAGGGTCCCTCTTCCGTGCCGTCGGGGTCGATGTGACGGACGGGAGCGTGCAGATCTGTGCGTTGTCGATGAAGTCGGCAGCAAATGGCGGCTACATTGGACTTCAGGGTGGAGACGTGTACCAGCTTTCAGGCGCAGGCTACCACTACCTGACAATCATCGAATACGGAGCCGGTGCGACGACGACGTTCTACGGATCGAACTCGGGTATCGCGCGAATTCAGGTGATGATCTAGCGTGTGGGGCCGGAATCGGTGGGGGACGACACGATGGGGCGCGGCGGGCGCTTCTGAGTGGGACATTCTTGAGGAGGAGTTCTGCTCACTCTCCTGGGTGGACTACGACAATGTGAATGGGGTAAGCGAGGTCGATCCAGCATGTCAACTTCGTTTGGATGGAAACGTAGCCGCAAGCGGGAACCGTGCAGCGCGGTACCTGGATGGCCTATCCCTTAGCCAGGATCTGACGGTCGAACTCAAGCTGTATGTGGATTCGCTGGCGGTAACGGAAGAGCAGTTGGATTGGCTCAGGTTTCAGCTTGGGCTCTCCGCGGATGCGATGCTGATGGTGAATGTCGTTGGTAGCTCGGCAACGCGGGCGTTCGTGAGCGTGGTGAATGATGTAGATGCGAGCGACTCGGCTGCTGTGGTGAAGACTGGGGGGGAGGCGGCGTGGTGCTGGTTGCGGTTCGTGGTCGATTACTCAGAGCTCTTGTGCAGTGTGTACTTCAGTGAAGATGGGGCGACCTGGGATAGGATCCTGGCGGATGTGTCATGCGATCACGGCTCTTCTACGTCTGGTCAGGCGCTCTTAGGGCTGTACGGATTCGGAACAGATGATCAGGTTGTTCATGTGGACTGGCTGAAGATTGCAAGCGGGATGTCCTGGCCGCAGGTTGAGGTATTGGCGGCGGTTGCTGCGGATGGTCTTCTGCGTGGCGGGGTATCTCTGGCGGTGGTTGCGGATGCGCTGTTGCGGAGCCTGGAGAGCGAGGCGGTGACAGCCGATGCCTTGTTGCGTGGTGGTGAGGTGGCGGCGGTTTTGGCAGATGGGTTGCTGCGCGATGTGGTGGCTGTTGATGTGCTGGCTGATGCCTTGCTGTGTCTTGTTCACAATCTGGATGTGGCGGTGGACGCGGCGTTGCGGAGCGGTGTGTCGTCTGGTGTGAATGTGGATGGGCTGTTGCGTGTTCGTAAGGAGACACAGGCGACGGTGGATGCGCTGTTGCGGGTGTTGAGAGCGACGAGCGTGGCAGCGGATGCTCATCTCGTAGGTGAGGTTCCTAAGAGCCTGTTGGCGGATGTGTTGTTGTTGGGGCGGGATGTGAGTTCCGCGGCTGTTGTGGACGCAGTGTTGCGTAGCATGTTGACGGGCTCTGTGAGCGTGGACGGGATGGTGGTGGCGCGAGGGCTTGGTCTAGTTCATGTGGATGCTCTGGTGCGTGGCGGGGTTCTGTTGGGCGTGGCGACGGATGGGGCGTTGGTGCATCGATCGATGAGTAGCTTGGCAGCGGATGTTGTGTTGGCTGCTGTGCTGTCGGGTGGTGTGCGCGTGGATGCGGCGGTGCGTGGGCTGGTGACGCTTGGGGCTGTGGTCGATGGTGCGGTGATGGCTCGGTCGTCGTTGGATGTGACGGGGGACGCGGTGATGCGTGCTGGGTCACGTGCAGCCGGCTTGGTTGATGCTGTGCTCCGTAGCCTAGGTTTGGGGTATGTTGTGGTTGAGGGGCGGCTTGAACGTATCAATAGGGTGCCAGGGACAGTCTATGTGGGTGAGCGGTCTGCTATATTGGGAGTCGGTGAGCGTGATGGGGTGGTGAGCCTTGGTGGGCGGACGGCTGTGGTGATGATGGAGCGTGAGGGATGAAAGAGGGGCTACCGCGGCTTGAGGTTGTCGAGGGGGAGTTTGGCTTCCCGCTCGAGCTGTCGATTGTGGATGTGGACAATGACGTGGTGGTCCTTGCGGGAGACGAGACGGTGACGATGGCGATCAAGAAGCCAGGGGATAGTGCAGCGGTAGAGGTTGGTACGGGGTCGATCTACAACGCAGCGGGCGGTGTGGTGCGGATCACCTTAGGCTCGGCAGATGTAGCCGATCTTCCCGCTGGGCGGTACATGGCGATGGTGTCAGTGGAGACGGAGACGAAGGTGCTGCGAACGCTGCCATTCTGGCTTGTGGTGCATGAGGCGGTGGTCGAATGATCCGTGCGGAGCGGTTGGCAATGATCCGACGGGAGATCGCGGACACCGTTGAGGCGTACACGTACTCGAATGACACGATCGAGGATGTGTACGGGCAGTTCAATCAGAATCTTGGGATGACGATCGCGCACTTCTTGTATGCGCGCGCGGCGGCGTTGAGCTTCCCCGAGGCTCCGACGGCGCCGAGTCTAGCAGCGGCACCCGAGCTACCTAGCTTTCCGGCGACGCCTGCGGTTGCTGCGGCTCCGGCATTGCCAGCGATGCCTAGTGTGCCGTCGTTGGCGGCGATTCCTTCGCTGCCGGATTTCCCGAGTGCGCCGTCGATTGGTGCTGTGCCGGCGCTGCCATCGCTGCCGGATGCCCCTGTGTTGGCTGCGGCGCCGTCTCTGCCGACCTTCCCAACGGAGCCGTCGTTGTCGTCGTCGCCAACGATCGCGTTGGCTGTGTGGCAGGTCGTAACGCGAAACCAGTTGGAGTTCTATTCACAGCAGGTCGCTGCCTATCGTGCGCAGGCTGAAGAGGAGCAGGCGAAGTGGGAGAAGACATCACGGGATGATATGGACTTGTACGCACGAAAGCTCGATGCCTACAGGGTGGAGGCAGAGGTCGAGCGAGCGTCGTGGCTGGACGATGTGCGTGAGGATCTCGAACTGTTCTCGCAGCAGTTGACGGCGTACCGCACACGGGCGGAAGCGGAGCGGGCGTCGTGGAGTGATGACGCACGGACGGATCTCGACTTGTTCGCTCGAGAGCTTGATGCGTACCGTGTCGAGGCTGAGACGGCGATGTCGGCGTGGGCGGACACAGCGCGAATCGACCTTGAGCTGTTTTCCCAAGAGGTGGCAGCCTATCGGGCGGAGGCCGATGCGGAACAGTCCGCGTGGCGGGAGACCATTCGTGGGGATCTCGATGCGTTTGGGCAAGAGGTGACAGCGTACCGCACGCAAGCGGATGTGGTACGAGCGCAGATTGACCTCTTTCGTGAGCGGGCTACGCAGTGGCAAGAGATCGCTTTGAAGGGGAGTGTGCTGTGAGCTATGTCGTAGGGACGGACCTCGGCCGGCTGCGTGAGCTCATTGGCGACACGTCGGATGACGATGAGGAGCTGTTCGCGGATGAGTTCCTTGAGGCGCTGCTCGATGACTTCAGTGTAGGCCGTTCGGCGGTGATCGTTCTCACGCGGCTGTCGAATGATCCACGGATGCTGATGCGGCACTTCCGTGGGCTGGGTGTCCTTGGACTCAACGAGCTGTCAACGCTGCAGCGGATGGTGCGTGAGCAGATTGACTGGATTGAGAAGTCGTACCTGGCGCCGAAGGACACTCCGACGAATGACGAGCGGTTTCCGGAGGCTGACCAGACGGCGATCGGTCGAGCGACGGATGAGGCCGGGTTTTGGGAGGGGTCTTCAGTTGACAACTACATCCTCGAGTTGGAGCAGAGAGAGTAGGGGCGGGTGCCTGGTTCGCTTAGAGGGGGTGACCGGGCTGGCTTCCTAGCCAAGGGGAGGGTCGGGTCCTGCGAGCACTCCTACCGGCCCTCTCCTGCCCGCTTGAAATGTCCTTCACCTACACGGACACCCTACTGACAAGCCGTGATCTGGTGCGGTGCATGATTGGTGACACCGTGTCGGCCAATGCACGGTTCACGGATGAGGAGTTGAATGCGCTGTTGGTCAAGTTCACTGCGGTCGAGGAAGCAACAGGGTGGGCGTGTCGGATTCTTGGGCATGATGTGGATCGGTGTGTGATGGCGTTTGAGGCGTCGTTTGGTGGCGTGACCCTGCGGCAGATGATGAGTCGCTATGCTCGGTTTGGCGACAAGTGGCTGGAGCAGTAGATGGCGTACGATGCGACCGCGGCCAGCTTTACGAGTACGAACTTCCTGCGGCTGATGATTGGTGACACGCATGCGACGTACATGGCGTTCACGGACAACGAGCTTGGGGCGCTGGTGACGCGGTTCACAACGGGGTCGGTGGTCGCGTGGAACGTGGCCGCGGGGTGGGCGCTGCGTGCGGCTGCAGCGTCCCCGGAGCGGCTGTGGAAGTGGAAGCAGGCACTCGGTGGCGACATCACGCTGGTTGAGTTGATGGATATGGCGTGGGAGCGGGCTGCGGTGTTGTTGGGCTAGGAGGGCGGGATGCCAGCGACGTTCACGTACACGGATACCTGGCCGGCAGATCGTGACTACCTGCGGTGGCTGATTGGGGACACGGAGACGACGTACCGCAAGTTCTACGATGAGGAGCTGACAGAGATCCTGAGTGTCCGTGCAGGCGGCAAGGTGAACCAAGCGGCAGGCCTATGCTGCCGAATCCTGTCCCAGGATCCTGATCGTCTGGTACTGACGTGGCAGGGGATGAGTGGCGCGATCACGCTGCGTGAGCTGCAATCGCTGTACGCTCGGCGGGCGGTACGCTTCTTCCGCTCGGCGGAGGTGTGAGGTGGCCTACGATCCGACGCTGGCTCCGTTCACTGCGCTCAACTGGCTGCGCTGTGAGATTGGGGATACCGATGCGAGCTACCAGATGTTCACCGACAACGAGCTGAATGCCTTGTTGACCAAGATGGCGAGTGATGGCTGGAAGTGTGCGGGGATGGCGTTCGTTGTCCTATCGCTCGATGTGATTCGCCTGGCCAACATGCTGAATGCGTGTAGCAATGTGACGTTGCTCGGCTTGGCGGAGACGTATGCTGAGCGTGCTGTGACTGCGCTGGGAGGGTAGCTGTGGCTGATACCGTTGTGACGGTGAACTCCGAAGCCGAATGGGAAGCGGGGGAGTTTGACGGCTGCAATGCGCTCGATCCGGCCGGCAAGCTGACCCTTGGGGTGTCGTCAGAGGAGATTGCGGGGTATGTGGCGGAAGGCGCCTTAGCGGTCTTCATTCGCTGTCGTGAGGGTGAGGGGACGACGCTTGAGAATCCGGGGCTTGCGGGCGACGGCACGCTGTCGAATGCCGATGCGTGGCGGACGCGGGATGACGGGCGGCACTACCTCTACGGCCGGCAGGTGACGGTAGCCTACCACGCGTCGTTCGCCATTGCCGACGATGAGGGCGACAAGTACTGCCAGTCAGCGGGGATCGTAGTCAACCTGGCGTCGATCTCCGCGCAGGTGTTCATGACGCGCACGAATCGGTTCAAGCTTGGGGTCACGGCGGGCGGGCTACCGTACGCGTCGTTCTACGACAAGAGCAGTGTGTGGCGCACGGCGACGGGCACGGAGGCGCTCGAGACGGGGGTATGGTACGAGCTCTCGATGACGGCCGGGAATGGCTTCGTCTACTTGTACGTGGATGGAGTACGCAAGGCGGGGGTGACGGGCTTCTACGGCCGCGGAGATTACGAGTCGGGGGGTCTTGTGGTCGCGGTCTCTGGGGGCTCGTACTCGACCTTCTATTTGTTTGGGGACTCGACGAGTGGTGCTGCGCTGTTGCGGGGGGCGCAGTCGGGCACGTGGTCGAAGGTTGTGAACCTGGGAGCGCGGCAGGCGTTGCGGAAGGTTGTAGTCGATTCCGCGATTGGGCCAGAGCACTCGGGGTCAATCTCGTTCGCGTTCGCGGATGCGGAGGCCAATCTCGACTACGTGCCGGTGCTGAGCTTTGGTCTCGAGGATCAAGCAGCGTGGACGTACTGGCCTCCCGAGAAGGGGTTGAAGGCTGGGACGTATGTGAAGATCAGCGTGCATTTGTCTGCGAAGTCGTGGGACCGCGATACCCCGATCGTGGACTACTTGACGGCGACGTTTCGTGACTGTGTGGCGTCGGCATACGACTACGAGGGGTACGAGGACAAGCCGTCGTACGAAGAGGTGTTGCCGGTAGAGGAAGAGCCAGTGCCGGAGGATTTGAACGGGCTGATTCAGGCGTACTTGCGACAGCGTGAAGCGATCGAGGAGTTGAAGCGGCGGACGGCAGATCTTGGTGGCGGGATGGCGAGCCTTGGTGGTGATGTGAACAACATCAAGGCCCAGCTTGGGATTGAGGTAGATATGCCGCCGATCAATGTGGATGGGGTGTGGTATCTCGGTCCGTCGCAGTTGGTGTGGTCGTCGGTTGACATGATGGCGCAGCAGTTGGTGGACTGGATCTCGGAGCTGCGGTCGCAGCTTGTCGAGAATGCTGGTGGTCTGAATGTGCTGACAGGGCGTGTCACGCGGCTGGAGGAAGAGGCGATCACGTCGGCGGACATTGCGACGATGCTGCTCGATGGTGGGGACATCGACAACGCGATCGACGCCCTCATCGCTACGCATGCTGGTGAGACTGGTGGTGTGCATGGAGCGCTGGTGGGTGAGACGCTGGCGACTCAGGAGTATGTGGATGACACGGCGATCTACTATGTGGGCGTGCATGCGTTGCTGACGAGTGATGTGCATGGTGCGGCAGCGGGGGACCCACTGATGGCGGACTCGGATGTGGATGCGCTGGTCAAAGCACATTCGGACTTGGACTATGGGGTCCATGGTTGCGTGAACCTGGTGTCGGACTTGGAGGATGATGTGCAGCCGGAGATTGCGTCACAGATTACCAGTCATGAGGGCGAAGCGGATCCGCATCCGGGGTACTGCTTGGAGTCGGGCAACTATGCCACGCAGTCGTGGGTGACCTCGAACTTTGCGACCGATGCGGAGGTGTCGTCGGCGGTGACGACGCATGATAGCAGTCTGACGGCGCACTCGACGCAGGGTTGGGTGGATGATTCGACGGTGGATTCTCTGATCTCGGATGCGCTCCAGGATCACTGCAACGATGTTGGATCGTACGGCTGCAACAACTACGACGAGTTCTTCTAGGGAGGAGTGATGGGGACGAAGGTAGAGACCCAGCAGGGGTATGTGATTCATGAGGACGGGGAGCAGATTCGGCTAGAAAAGGGCGGCGTGACGGTGACGCTGCCTGGGCCGGGCCCAGATTTGCAGGAGTTCCTCGATAGTGTCATTCTGTGTGCCGATGCGATTGCCAAGCGGCGTGGGCGTGATGCGCGGTATCGTGTGGCGGAGAAGGAGAAGGTGCTTGAGAGGGGGTGCGATCGTGGGAGAGGTCCTGGTTGAGGTGATGGTCGGTGATGTGGTCGTCCGTGGCCGTGTTGGGCAGGTAGAGATTGAACGGGCGGGCGCGTCTGTGTCCTTGCCGGCTGAGGACCGTGAGCTGTGGAGACGGCTGCGGGGGATGCTGGAGATGGTCGGCAACGAAGCGTTTGTGGCGTTCTCTCATGCGGAGGCTAGGAAGCCATGAAGTGGCTGGCGGTACTCTGTGTGCTTCTCTGTGCGCTGCCGGTAGTGGGGAAGGCTCCGCCGACGGTTGTGGTGGAGTCGGGCGGGGTGCGGATGACCTCGACGGGTGTGGTGAAGGTGGAGTTTCTGGGAGCGCTTCCTAGGGGTGCAGCGGACACGGTGAGCGTTGTAGCAACGGATGCTGGCGCCGCAGTGGCAGGAGCGAAGGCGTCGGTATTCGATCATCCACTGGTGCGCAATGGGATCTACGTGCTGACGGGTGTGGCGATGATCTTCTTCCTGCAGTTGGTCAAGCGGGTGTTCAAGCTCGAGGGGCGGAAGATGCTGATTGTGGCGGTGGGCTCTTGCGGTGTCGTTGCTGTGCTGTTGTCGCTTTTGTTTCATGATGGGGCGGTGTCGTCGCTCAAGTCGAATCCGTGGAGTCTAGCGACAGGGGGCGGGCTGTTGATCGCTGCTGCCCAAATAGGCTATCGTCTGTTGAAGAAGTGAGGAGGAGCGATGGAGAACCCTGGGATTCTTGTACTGGTGCTGGCGGTGGTGGGGATTGTCCTGTACCTGATGTTGCGGGATCGCAAGCCGGTGGTGAAGCCGGATGAGCCGGTGAAGCCTCCGGTGGATCTGTCGAACAACCCGCCGATCATCTTCCACCCGATGTTTCCGCGGTTGATGACAAAGTACCTCATCAACAACGAGCTTGTGGTGTTGGACTACCGGCACCGTCGGCTGGGGTGCGAGTCGTCGGGTGCTCCGACGGATGAGGTCGGTGCCTACGATCCTGAAGGCGGGATGCTGGAGTACAAGATCGTGGCGACGATGAAGCTGGTGGATGGCCGTGTGGTCCCCTATCCCGTCTTCTCAATGGCGAGCAAGTGGCGAGTGGACAACAAGTGGTTGACGCCGGGGACGCCGGACCTTCCGATTGCCGTGAAGAACTCGCAGACAGGCGAACTCGAGCCGTTGGCGGTGTTTGGGCTTGTTGTGGGGCACACGTCGAGCGAGGCGCCTCTATTGGTGCGTGTGGTCGATGTGAATGCGGAGATTGTGACACCGAAGGCGTGTGGTGGTGGATCGACTCCCGAGCCGGCGCCTGAGGATTCGACGGGCGAGAAGGTCGGAGTACTGGTGATTACGACGACGGTGCGGGATCCCAAGGGTGCTGTAGCGGCCGATGCCGTTGCGTTCGAAGTCTATCGTGGTTGTTCGTAGGAGGAGAGTATGAAGAGCGTGTGGGCTGGCGTGCTGTGTGGTGTGGCTGTGCTGCTTGTCGCGGTTGGGGTGCTGGCGGCGACGGGGGCGATGACGGATCCGCCGAACACGGTGATGAACTGGATCGTGACGGCGTGTGCGACGGTGGTGGCCATTCCGGTGGTGAACTGGCTGAAGAAGGCGATGGCGAAGTGGTTTGAGGGAGAGCTAAGCAGCAAGGTCAACCAGCTCCTCTCGTGGGTGGTGTGCTATGTGATCGCCGTCATCGGCTACATGATTGGTGGTCTGGTGACGGGTGTGGCCGTGTGGCAGACGGTGTTGTCGAGTGGGTGGGCGATCTTCGCTTCGGGATCGGCGGTGTCGGTGTTGGCGAACCTGGCGTACAACATCCTGAGTTCGGCGTAAGAGTGTAGGTTGGCGCGGCCACTGGGCTTTAGTAGGGTGAGTCCAGTGGCCGTGGTCTGTTGGTGATTGGGGGGGATCGTGTCGGACGCGGATGAAGTGAGGCGTGATGCTCCGCCAAAGTGGTGGGAGCGGGTTGGAGCGATTGAGACCGCTCATGCGACTTGTGAGGCTATGACTGGTCAGCGGTTGGCGAGTCTTGAGGAGAATCGGAAGCAGCAGAATGGGCACTTCTTGCGGATCGAGGCCGCTCAAGTGGAGATTGGGAAGCAGCTCAATGCTTTCCAGGCGTCGAGCCGCAACTGGCAAGTTGGCCTGTTGGTGGGGATCGTCATTGCGCTCATTATGCTGGTAGTGAACCTGACAACGCGGGATGTGGACAGTGAGGTAAGTCGGGCGCTGGATGAGGCGTTGCCGCGGGTCGTGAGGGAGACCGTGGTCGAGCTGCAGCGTTCTCCGTGAGAGATGGCGGCCTCTCCGTGGAGGGTATGTGGGTGTTCAGGTGTTCCCTGCTGATGTAGCGTTCGAGTTGCGTGACACGCATGGGCTTCCGTTCGACCTGCTGTTTGAGTGTCTGTACCGTCGGATGATGGTGGTCGACTGCCGAGCGCTCATCAAGGCGTGCATGGCGCGTGGGTGGAATGAGCGGACGGCGGTGCGGCAGGTTGCTGATGCCTGGCATGATGTGTACCCGCGGGGACGGCAGGAATTCATCGCGTGGGCTGATGGTCCGGAAAGCTTAGCGGAGGGCATGGAAGCCCTCCGCATCGGCACCGGCGTTTTAGGAGGCGCCCGGTAAGGGGCCCTCCCTCCACGCCTCAGAGCGATTGTAGGCGTTCACAGTGGCGCGTCAAGTCACTTCTTTAGCTGTTCGATCTCCTGTGCGGCCTGTTCAAGGAGCTCGTTCACGGTAGGGGTAGTCGGATGGCCCTTGGCCCGTACGAGGGCAGCGGCGGCGGCAATGGCTTCATTGTGCGCCCGGTCGACGATCTTGCAGGTGAACTGGTGCGGGCAGTGAGTGATCTTGGGCGTGCCTCTCATGGGGTCTCCTTTCGTGGTGCGATGAGCGTATGCTCTTTGGCTGTGGTGAGGGATGGGATGACAGCGGTAAGGGGGATGGCCGCTTCGTTGTGTGGCTGCTTGCGGGTGTCCATCCCTGGCACTTCGATGATGCGTGGATTGGCGTCGAGCAGGATCTCTCGAGCATCCTTCTTGGAGTAGATGCCGGCGGAGCGCAGATCAGACGTGTATCCATGTCGTGCTGGTTTCCACCAGGCTTGGTGTTCGTGGCTCCAGATGAGGTACTGGTCGGAGTGCTTCTTGATGAGGTCGAGAGCACGGGCGGCGAGGGCTTGGCCGTCAGGCAGGAATGCGGTGCATCGTGCGGTGCTAAGGGCTTGTGTGAGATCGGGGAGGTCGTCGTAGACCCACTCCGTGGGGTAGTCGGGACTGTCCGTGCGGTTGCCCAGTGTGGCGGCAAGGATGGGGCAACCGTGTGGGTAGAGGGTGCGAAGGAAGGCGTAGCCGCCAAGGTCTTTGTCGGTGCGCTCGTCGTCGATGCCGATGTCGCGTAGGCAAAAGTCGCAGAACATCCCGGTGAACATCTCGCCTTCGGTGCCGTTCGATGGTCGGTAGGGCTTTGTGGTTACGTTCGTGTGTGGCACGGGGTCTCCTTTCTAGCGGAAGAGGTTGCGGATCCAGCAGTAGAGCCGTGGCAGCCAGGCGCCGGCCCATGAGGGGATGTCAGCGATGTGCTCGCCCTCGAGCCGGAGAAAGCCGAGCTTGGCGACTCGGATCTCGGCGTCGGCCCAGTTGTAGGCGTCGATGCGCAGAGCCCACGTCTTCCCATCATGCAGGTAGGTGCAGTCGTACTTCTTGGTCGGTTGTACGTCATTGAGCATGTGGTAAGGTCTGCGAGGCATCAGGTGTTCCCTCCGATCTTTTTGTCAATCCAGCAGTCGGGCGCATGGCCGTCGGCCTCGAAGCGATGGCAGGCGATGCAGATCCGTTCTCCTTCTCGTCCCGTGGCTTCTGGGGCGTCGTAGAACTCGATCTCCCGCAGCCGCTCGACCGGCACGAGGCGCATGTCGGACGGAGGGAGAGAGGAGAGGGCTATGGAATGGGATTCCTCAGCAAGTTCGCGCAGTCCGATGAGCCAGTCTACCGTCTGCCAGTGACCGACGACCTCGCCGTCCTCATGCACGGGGCGATCCATGCACAACGTCACCATGTAGCTCGCTGCGTGTTCCAGCGCCGCTCTCAGCCGCGCGTTCGTCTTATAGATGCCGAACAGACAGGCGCGGTCGCGGCGTTGCACGTCCGTCAGCCGCTCGATCTGCTTCGCCTGCTCGGTGATCGTGGCGCGAGCATCATCCGTCATCTGTTCCTGGCACCCGCGACTTTGCGCGTAGAGTAATGCGTCGGCCTGCCATCCGTCGCGGCTCCTGCGTAGCTCTTCGATCTCTGCGTCCTTCGCGGCAAGCTCCGCACGGGCCTTCGTAAGCACTACATCGCGCACGATGGCTTGGCTCTGTCCGACAGCGAGGCTCAGTGGATCTCCTCGTTTCCAATTCTCCTCAGAGAGCAACGCTTCAATCGCTCCGCTCACGTCCCCTCCTTCGCGGCGTAGAACCGGCAACTGCTATCGCTGTTCGGCACGTGCTGACCCAGACAATCGGGCTCATAAAGTTCGTTCACGGTCGCCCATTTGCACGTGTCGCAGATGATCGCAGGTGTCTCTTGTCGCACGTCGCCGTACTCTCGCCTGAGAATCGCGGCAACTCGATCACGATTGCCAGCACGCGAGACGCGGTATGACACAGATTGCAGGGCTTCCTCCGCCACGCGCTCAGCCTTGTCCATTGTGAACCTCCCCGCGCGGCAAAGCATCGAGCCCCCCGCGCTGCCATAGCTGGTACGCCGTGTCTCCGTTCCTGGTCAGCATGTACGGCATGAACACCTCGGCAAGGTCTACTGCGTCGGCCTCGATCATTGCCATCTGTGCCCTGAGCCAGTCGCGGACGATGCGCCACGCTACACGACGAGCGTGGATGTCGGTACTGAATGAGGACGGAACTCTCTGCCGCTTGAGGACGGCCTGTACGCGCTTCCAGTCGGCGGGCAGCCGGAACGCGACATCGTTGCCGGTCGGCCCCGGAACGGCGAATGCGATGCTGATAGGGTCGCCCGTGGCGTCGTTCTCGAACATGATCCGGCGGGCTCCGTGCTGCGCGAGCATCTGCTGGATCTCGGCGACGCTCTTGTGAGACGAGATCGTCGTCGAGTAGTTGGCGATCTTCGGGCTACTCATCCTTCACCTCCGTCGCGCCGCGGAGCCAGTACACGAAGTCTCCGCTGTAGATGGGCTTCAGGCGCGGTTCCTTGCCCGGTCTCGCCCAGTAGATATCGCCGGACGTGGCCGACCATTGGAC
>Ga0265297_10001364_pt1 | contig 58057 bp, 90 predicted proteins | sample Munlanlwell13791_FD_192502 | JGI IMG/M metagenome (GOLD analysis project Ga0265297, IMG submission 192502) | Leachate microbial communities from a municipal landfill in Southern Ontario, Canada - Leachate well 137-91 | ecosystem: Engineered > Solid waste > Landfill > Unclassified | place...
TGAACGCCCTCAAGGGCTGCTTATGCAGGCCCCGAAGATCGCGGACATTCGGGCTCCTCCACCCCTGCTCGTTGTAACGGGCATGCGTCGGCATCCACTGATCGCGTATCTCCGCGTGGATGCGGGCGCGCCGGGCCAGGTCGGAGCCGGGGAGGGGAGGCATCAGGCGCTCACCCCTTTTGAGAGTTTTAAGGCCGTTTTCAGCTCTGCGCGCCGGGCTTCGCAGTTTGCGAGGGCTTTCTGTGCGCGGGCGATATCCCGCTCGTGCATGGCGATCAGCTCATCCAACTGGTAGATCTCCGATCTCCGATTTCGCAGGACGATCTCTCGCGTCGTGAATGAGCCGATCGTCTTGACCTTTAGGAGCTTCGCGGGGAATTTATCCCCGATATCGGTCATGAACTTGGATGCGGCGCGATAATCGGGGAAGATATCACGATACTCCCGCCCCTTCTCGGAGGTTATGACCTGCCATTGTACGGCCGGCATCATTCATACCCCCGGAGTTCTGCCCGTATCTCTTCCCTTACCTCTTCGGGGATAGAGCACGGATACTGTACGCCTGTTGGACTCAGGCGGCAGTCTTCGCAAAGCAGAACGCACGATTCGGCCATCGCCGTTAGCCGCGCATCCTCTTCACATTCCGGGCAATCGCAGACGGCATCAAGGATCAGCGGGGAGACGATGCGCATGCGGTAATGTGGATGCGGATCGCGGAGCGACCTAGCCGGCCAGAGCTTCCGCCGCTGCATCCCCGGTCCCGCGCGCTCTGCCAGCGGGCCGAAAGTGCTATCTCTCAGAGGAGAAGATATTTGTTCAGACGCGCTTCCTATAGAGATGCCGTGCCTACCTTCCTGACTTTGGCGAGACAGATGGGGGCCGGCATCAATCACACGTTTCTTACACATGCCTGATCGCCCCTGATGAGTGTCGCTTCTCCGCTTGCTATCCATTCTCGCCAGATTTCGCCCGCTCTTGAACAGATTCGAGAGACTTCCGCGAGTTCATGATCGGTGATGGTTTTTTGCATGGTCGATACCTCAAGGTGAAATTGCTTCAAGGGTCTGTGCGTGCGGTGCGAAAGTGCCATTCACACCGAGCTTCTTTTCACGGTTCACGAGTTCGAGCCCGTAAATGATAACGGACGTCATATCTCTGAAGAAACCGGACGCGATAGCACGATTCATGATCTCGCGCTGGCGTTCTTCATAATTGAACGTGGTTTTCATAATATTTTGGAGGGTGACAGAAGATTATAATACTTTCTAAATTATCTTCTGACATTTTATTTTAGCGTACTTTTTTTCAGAGCGATACAGTCCGCCATACAGATCACCCTTTTAAAGTTGCCACCTCGCCGGCATCGTTGCATTGCATCGTGGATTCCTGCATTGCCATTTCAAAGTAACATCCCACTCGATGCCGGTCTGTCGGACAGCTGAGCCGCACCTAGGATAGATCGGATATCCGAGATAGTACAGGATGCGGGCGAGCAATGAGATCATGCCGGTGCCTCTGTGGTGCGTTTCTTGCGCGTTCTCCGGTGCCGGACGGTTCGAGGTATCACCCAGGGGATAAAACCTCTCAGGAGGGCCACTGTAGACCGCTCCGGCATCGTTATCTGGATGTGATCACCCCTTCGATACTACCTAGTGCAAGCAGCACGATGCAGATCACCAGTATTCTGATCTGCCAGGGATTTTCACGGACCACATATCGTAAATCGTCCTTAAAACTCATAGTTCGTCGTCGTCGTCGATTTCAAATTCTTTCCGATTGTTCTTATAAGATGCAAGCCCTGACGCCTTGATTTTTGTTTTTGGGTTCATTTTGAAGAATGGAAATTCCCATTTCAGATCCCATCGCCTTTGTGGGAAGACGAGATATCCTTCGTCCACCATGAGGTTTTCAAAATTATACCGTCCCATCGTGCCGGCGTTTCGGGGGATGCCGGGGGACCGGCAGATCAGATAGAATGGGAATTGACTTCGTGCCGGCGGATATACGCCGGTCCACGCCTGATCAAAACACACATACCGGACGCCGCACGATCTGATCTGCTTCATGTTTCCCGCCACGAGAGAAGCCGTCCTCCCTAAGCTCTTCGATTGTTTCTGCATCTCGTTTCCCGGACAGAGGATGCCGAATTCGTCCGCGAGGATGGCAAGCCGGTCCGTGTCGAGGTTTTGCAATCGTGCATGATAGAGGAGACTCGTGGTAAATTCGGACATATACCGTGCATAGGTCCGATCTTGAAAAAAGAATTGGTGGATCGAGAGGATGTTTACATGGTCGCGCTCGATCATGAGAGGGATCTTTTTTGGATTCTTCACCTCTTCGACCGTGACGGGGACGGTTTCATGCTCGATGCTCAATTTGCATCCGGCGGGGATGATGACTTTTACCGGGAGATTGAAGTCTGCTGCAATGTCTATCAGAGGATTGATTTCGATGGATTTCCCGGAGTCGATCCAACAGATCGTTTCATCGAATTCCATTAACCACGCTGCAAATTGATAGGCTTTCTGCGTTTTCCCGCTGTATGTCTGTCCGATTCCGAGAAGATGGATTCCGGAGATTTCGAGAAAGTATTTGATGAAGGTTTCGAAGACTGCGGGGAGTTCGTCGTCGATATCCGCCGACTTTTCGAGTGTTTCTTCGATTGATTCCGCGATTGCTTCGGTCATGGTTCCGCCTGTTTTTTCTTGATCCGTTCGGGGACTTTGAACGAGTCGATCTTCGCCCGCTCGTAATACTTGGATGCGGTGATCAGATCGTCGAGAAGGAAATCGAAATCGTCCACGAGTTGAAGATATGTGTTTGTGACTTCGAAACCTCCCTCGTGATGCTCGGAAGGTTCCCATTCGTTCCTGAGTTCCCGGAGCTTCGCATCGATCTGTGTGATGAGGTTCACGAGGTCATTTTGATCGCACTTTTCTTTGTCGTACCGGATGCACGCACGGATCTTTGAATAGACGTGAAAGGATGCGGTGACGCGGGGGAGGGTTTCGAGCTCGGGCCGGGTGATGCGGACTTGATCCGCGATCCATGCCATCCCTGCCGCGCCGGCGGGGATGTTATCAACCTTGTACTGCATCAGGAGTTCCCACGCCTGAAGAATTCCTTTATCCGGTCCTTGTGCTCACGGGCATAGTAGCCGATTACAATCCCGGCGATGAGGCCGCACGCAAGCATGAACGTCCCAAAATCCATTGCGAGATCCCACGCCGCGCGGTATGTGTCAAAGTGCCGGAGGGCTGTCCCACATACGGCCGGATCGGGAATGTTGATAATATCCGCTCCTATCATTTTGATTCTCCTTTATTCCCTGTCACTAATCCGATAATCGCGTCGAGTATGCCCGGTTTCGGTTCTCCCGCCGGGGACGCGATCGTACCAAATGCCGGTTGCAGCGGGAGGACGCGAGCGAGGAAATCTTCCCTCATGCCGTCGATGGCCGGCGAAAGTTCACGATTCGAGACAATGTATCGTTTGCATCCTGGGAGATGGATGCCTTTTTCTGCAAAGGCATCGTGTGCCGCTTCAACGTCTTTTTGTTCGCGGCTGATGCGCTGAAGGTCGGCGCGACCTTCCATGAGTCGGCTGATGATTTCGAGCCGGAGTATTTCCGCCGAATAGATGTGCCGGCCGCGCGGGGTGCTCGGTTGTTTTTCCTCTTTGACGGGGGCCGGGACTGACATTAGATCATCCCTCCGAAGAGGAGCAGGAAGACGAGCCCGCCGACAACGAAATACATCATTTTTGTTCGCGTGGTTGCATCGGTTCCGTAGGCGTCCCCGAGCTTCTTCGAATCGACTATCGAGAACATGAGGCCGGCGGTCCCCGTAAGATCCATCAGGGAGGTTTTCGTTACGTTGCCATCGGCGCCGGTTACCTGTATAGTTGGTTCGGCAGAGCGCCTGACGGTGACGCCGCACCCTTTATCGCCATCGATAACAAAGCCTGTCCGGGTATCGTTCCCGATGGTGATTTCTGCCGGGATGATATCGGGGCCGATTTCGGCCGCTTTCCCCCAAAATTTATCTATGATGATGCCGTCGTACTTCCACGGTACGTCTGTTACCCGGAAGTGAGAGCAGTTTTGTTCGATGGAAAGGATGCGAACCTTCTTTTCGAACATTCGCGACCACGGGCGCGAGGTCGATTTCCCGGCAAGGTTATGTCTCCTCGCTTCGAGGATTTCTTTTCTTTTTTGAGCTTCGAGTTTTTTCGCATCTTCTTCGAGCTGCGCGAGGAGCAGCGTTTCCCGGATATCGAGATCCTTCCCCTCTTTACGCTTTGTCTCTAATTCCTGCCATACTTTGTATTCTTCGGTGGATAACGGGTTTACCTGCCCGTTTCCCCGAATCCGGCTCATGATACCACTTAATGACATACACATGCTCCGATTTCTCTATTCTGACGCTATACGGGCCAGAATATATTTTTGACTTTTTCCGCGAGTCCGAGAACGAAATAAACCATTCTCTGAATGAAATCCCATAGTTTCATCTGGTATTTCCACCAGTTAGCGAGCGCTTTGAATGGATCGCCTCTCGCCCTATCGACGGAGAGCGCGAGCGTGCCGAGGACGTAAAGCACGGCTGTAATAACGATATTCTGAATGAAGATCAGATTAAACCAGAATACGAGGGTTTCGATTACCGGGAACGTCGCTGATGCGAATTTCGTTACCCACGAGAGGAGATCCTGAAAGGTCGCAAACCAGCCGAGCATACCTTCCCGCGTGGTGACGTATCCGAGCAGGCCATCCGTAGCGAGGGCGTCCCCGGTGACTGCATAGCCGTCGATCACGTCAGACGAGGCATAATTAATTCGTTGAATGGGTTGGGAATTGATCGGGAATTCTTCATAGAATGCCATCGATCCGAGTGCGTAAATGATTCCCCGGTCGAATTCGTCGGAGAGGTTGCGAGCGGGATACATCCGGAAATAGATCGGAGAGAAGAGAAAACCGAAATATGATGTATATACCTTCGATTGCGATATGCCGTCTACCGTGATGGTGAATTCGCGGGAGAACATATCGATTTCGGTGCTTGTGATTTCCGCCGATCCTGTCAGTCCCCCGTAGGTTGTAAAATTGATAGTAACGTCAGAATCGGGATTTAATCCAAGATAATACTCCCATAAACCATCCTCTGATCCTTGGACGTTGATCTCTCCGGCGGCTGCATCGAAATCGGTGCGGTCCCCCTGTGCGGCGAGCCACGGGAGATCATGATACAGTTGATAGTATGTCCCCTCGTTTACCTGATAGGTCGCGGCTGATGCCGGCGCCATGATGAGGATCAGGGCGATGAGCAGCGAGGGGATGCGCCGGCCGATCATTATTTGCCCATCCCTTTCAAGATTCCGATGACGATCCAACATATGAAAAGGCCGGCGATGCCGGTCGATGCGCCGTACACCATGTTTCCGAGTTCGTTTTCTTTCGCACGGCGTGCCGCGTTATCTTCCATGTAATTCGGCGTCGAGGTCAGGGAGAGGACCGGGGTCGGGAGCGTGGTCACGGCCGGCGTGCCTTGCGGTGCGAGATACATCCGCACGAGGATCGGCGTCGGATCGCTGATATTGAACGAGCCTGATGCCGCATAATAACCCGTTTTCGTGATTTGATAGGTATATTCGACCGATTTGTTCACGAAAAAAGCTTCGATTCCGTTCGCATTCGTGCTGCCGTACATGTCAGTATATCCCGTATGGGATAGGATGATGGTCGCCCCTGAAACCGGCTGATCGCCCTGATATGCCGTATCTTGGAAATATACCCGGAACGCTGCCGTTGTTTTATTTGGATCGGTCGGCGTGGAAATCGGGATGAGGTTCAAATGCACGAGGTTTCCATAACAGGCGGGATAATAGCAGCCCCCGATCAGTTGCATGTTCTGCCAGAATCCCCAGTATCCCGTTTTCGTCGCTGATATGTTGTAAAGCAGGCCGGGCATCAGGACGTCTGAGGTTTGTACGCCATCAGGAGGGGAATACGTCCACGTCGCCCCGGTCGATAGCTCCTCTATGGAGATATCCGGGGAGGGGATGAGTGCCCCGGTCGAGGCATCTTTTACTGCGATATGAAAGGTATCGGTTCCCTCGGGACCGGCTTCGGCAATGATTCGATCATCGAAGATCGTTTCCTCGCCTATGATGCTCGAATACAGAACGAATAAGGCATTGACCGAATCAAAATTAAAGGTCTCGTTCGTAGTCCCTGCCTGTTCGAACTGTAAGATCGAATTGTTATCGTAGATTCGGAGCGTCGAGGCTGTATCATAGCCAGGGTGGTATCGATTAATGGTTATCGTTTTTGCGTGGTCGGCTGTATTTTCGATTTCATATGTGTTTTTAAATCCGCCTATTACTGTCGATAATGCCTGATCCTGTGCGGGCATCGTTTTTCCGTCACTATATCGATAAAAATAAAATGAGTGATTCAGAGCCATGAACGAGCCTGTCGAGCCGCTGCCGGTCGAAAAATTGTAATATGCCGCGCTATGGATGGATAGGGGGACGGATTGGAGAGATACTTCGCCCGTCTTGCTTGCTGCATAGGTCGTGTTAAAATTGCTGAATAGACCGTATATATTCACATAATGCTCATCGTTATCCTTTACCGACTGTTTGTATATCGTCAGCGTGACATTGACTACAGGTACTTGCGAGGTTGGATCGCGGAAGTATAGTGTATCAACGATTGTTAGAGGTATTTGAGAAAATATTTTATAACTCGCATTTTTAAGGGGTGAATTTGGATAATTGATTTGGTACGGCGTTTTATCGGTCGTGGCGTTGTATTTGAGTCCGAGAGGATACGGATCGCCACTCCAGTACTGATTCATCGCAACGTAATAGGTGTGATCTTCCGTGACGGTCCCGGAATATTCCACGGTCCCGTTTTTGAGTGCGATGCCGTAATCGTCGCCATTGGCCGCTGCCGGGCCTGCCAGAGCGAGCAGCAGAAGGATCGCGAGGATGGAAACCACATAGATCCGTTTCATGATCATTTGCGCCCCCGGAGAATCAGAGCGCCCAGGAAGCAGATTACGATTACCTGAAACCCATAGGCGTTGATGAAGTTGATCGTGTTATCGAGGAGTCCTTGGGGAGACATCCACGATTTAACGGCTGTCGGCCGAATTACGAACATATAAGAATAATTCGCGTCGAGGCTGACTGTCCCCCCCGACGAATTGACCACGGCTTCCACGCTGTTGAATCCGCTCGATGAGTTATAGATATAAATTTCCTGTGCATCGACGAGTCCCAGATCGGATATCGTCACGGTATGCGCTGACGCCGGCGAAACGACGAGGAGCAGGAAGATGAGTCCGAAAACGAGAACGAATAGAGAGAGGGGGGCCGTGGTAGTGTGCCCTTTCCTCTGCATGGAGATGTGTACGTGGTCCCGATATTGAATCCTTCTCTTACCGGAGGGACAGCATTTCGAGGATGCGATCCAGGAACTTCATCACGAAGCCGACGACCGCGAGCACGATGAGCAGCGGGACCGCGCCCGTTACCAGCCCGAGGAAGCTCGGAAGCATGTAGCTTGTGATGCCGTCGAGGATGTCCGTGATCGAGGTCCAGCACATCTCAGCTGCCGCACCCTGCGCGAGTGCAAGACCTGCGACGCCGGCGGCTGTGATCTTGTACTTCATCTCCTGGAGCTTCTGCAGGATCGGCGTGAGGGTCGCGCGGTTGTCCGGCGTGATGGCCTTCTCGATCTGGTGTTCGACTGATTCGATGCGTTCGACGACCGCGACCGCTTCGGGGTGCGCGGTGTTCTCGTGGGCGAGAGGCATTATAGCCATAGATACAGCGTTTCAATTCCTCATATAAACCTCTTGTTATGGGAACGGAATCACCAGAGGGTTTAAAATACTGTAATGAGAAAGCAGCATCGAGATATTTTCATACTGTTCGCGTGGTTGCGGACTGTTAGTATGATCTCGAATGTTCGTATCTGTGCGAAATGTAGGGGGGAGAAGTATCTGGTACATAAGTATCTAACGCACGCCGCGCCGCGCCGCCGGCACGCGCCGCCAGAGGGGGAGGCCGGGGGGTCAGGGGGCCGACCGCGCGGGAGAGTCCCCTGTATCGACGGTCGCCACCCGGACGCCGCGAGGCTGATGCAGTCTTGTATGGCAGTCCCGGCAGAGAGTGATCAGGTTCTCCGGGCTGTCGGGTCCGCCGGCTTCTCGAGTACGTATATGATGGATGGTGAGGTCGCGCCATGTGCCGCACTCCTGACAGGTGAAGCCGTCCCGCTCTAGGATCATGGTCCGGAGCGCTAGCCATACCTGCCGGGGAGGTCGGGATCTCCGGGAGCTCATGATCGGCCCTTCGGACAGACATACCAGGTGTGCGATCTCCGGGACCATATCCGGATATCGAAGCGATCTGATGTTTCCGCCAGAAGTTTCATATGCTGTCCGAATTCCTTCGGAGAGATCCCGATCTCCTGGGAGGTTGTCTTCGACCGGAAGTACCTCTTCCCATCCCGGGTCCGGATCTCAAGGTGATTTTCTAGATTCGTTGATACTGTCGAGGCTAACATTTCTTTACCCTCCGTTATGAGTTCTGATGGCTTTACAGATTCCGCGCCGCTCGTCGAGGGAGCGGACTAGAAGGCCGGTTCCCCCGGCGAGTGTCGTTTCATGATCTCCCATCCTCCCCAATTCGCGAGGACCGGCGCGCCCCGGTTCGCTTCGTACACCCAGAGCGGTATTTCGTTCTCTTTCCAGGAGCCGAGGCATTTCCAAAATCCCGTAGGGGCCGGCTTGTTTTTCTTGACCTGGAGCCGGCGGCTCATCGAGGAGAAGCGTTTATTCACGGACCAATAGAGAGAGAAACCTGATTCCCCGAAAAGGGCTTTCTTGAGATATTTTTTCAGATAAGCTTCCGGCTTCTGTCCTTTGCAGTCGGCCGGCTGTTCACGTCTCCAATTCCACACGCCGTTATCGTTCTTGATTGAAATCGGTTTTACAATAGAGCCCTGTCCGCACCGCTCCCAGTCCTTCGAGATTTTGTTTTGCTGTTCAAGATACCGGATCCCGAATATGATAATGTGGGAATGCAGGAGCCCGTTTTCCTGAAATTCATAGACGGCGAGATAGATCGGCCGCATCCCTGCCGATGATTTTTTTCGCTTCGATGAGGAAATTGTCTCGGAGGAATTTTCTCCCGAGGAATTTTCTCCCGCGGAAGTTTCTCCCGAGGAGATTTCTTCTAGACGCCTCTTCCATCGCGAGGCACCGGGTTTCGAGAGGTCGATATCCGGGCCGGGCGTCTTCTTCTTTCGGGGCTTCGAGGGAGGGAGTTTTGATTCGTCTTCTGTGAGGAGCGCTTCGAGTTCTTCGGGAGAGTAATCGGCATCTTTTAGGATCTTCAGTTCGTTTCGATACTTACGCCTCGCGAGCAGGGACGTGTAGCGGTTCCATGCTTTCCCGAAGTGCCGGTTCGCGTGCCAGAGTGACGGATGCCAGCCGCCTTGAGGCGGTGCGGTCGTGAGGGTGAGGAAGACGCCGGACTGATACGCCTTGCTTGCTATGGTGAACGCGGTTTCAAATTCCGTGAGGGCGTCGATCTTGCGATGGTCGTCCGTAAAGCGCGTGCGATAGGGTAATGTCAGTACGTCGTTTTTTGCCGGGTCGCGTGTCCGGAAGAGGATCTTCCGGTCCTTGACATCGGCCGTGTAATCATCATACCAGGTGTTCACATCCCAGAGCTTTGATCGCAATGAGGGATCGATCTGCCAGTGATCTGGGTTTTTCTTATCCGGCTTCTCGATGCCGGGCTTTGGTTTACGGACAAAGAGATCATGATCGGAGATCCGCATCAGGCGTTTCGCCGCCTCGATTCTCTCGGGCCGGCATCGTTGCGGGATTCTGTACAGCGGATCGATATTTTCCTTATCCGGGGCTGTTTGCACTAGGTTTGAATTTTGCACTTGCCTAATCAAGTCTAGTAACTGTACGGTCGGGGCGCAGTAGTATCCCGGTTTCTCATCATACTGGATGCCGGACACTCCGAAGAATAGAGACACTAATCCGAGAGATTTCAGCCGAAGAATCCTTCTCCGCACCCGGTGATAGGTCCGATCGCCGGTCTTACTCGCGGGCGCGATCTGACTGACCATGATAGAAAGCTTTGCACCATCGGGGATCAGGAGCCTCTTCAGATCGTGATCTTTCCCGTCGTGATGGAAGGTCAGAAGGTCCGCGAGATAGTGGGGATGCGCTGAGGCTAGACGCGAGGCCGATGGGGGAGATGCGGTCTCCCCCTCCGTCGAGAGGAGAGAGACCATCCGATACCCTCGCAGAGATCAGATGGTCTCGGCTGGTGAGGTTCGTGCAGTGGTTTTGCCGGGCTTTCCATGCGAGAAGCCGCGTGCCTGATGCCGATGGGATGGATGCTTCCTCACGAGCCCGATCTGTATGCCGTCGAGGTTCTGTTGTCCGCTCTTTCGGGACGGCATGAAGAGGCAATCCATCATGTAGCATCGATGGCAGAAGTGCCGATCGTAGGACGGCTCATAGTGCGCTTCCCCTTCGATGGGGAGTCCGCAGGCTCCGCACGCCTGACAGACGAGCCGCGCGAGAATCGGCGGCATCAGCATCCCTTTCCTGCGATGACCTGCTTGGCTTCGGTCCGGACATAGCCGCAGATATTCCCGTACTCCTGGATGCCGTGCTTGATCTCGGAGCTCATATCGTAGATCGCCTGAAGGATCGGTTTCCCTTCGACGGGATCGCACTCCTCACCCTTTTCATAGTGGGTTCCGTTATCGGCCCCTGACATCGGGCAGGACATCACTGCACCTCCATGGAGACATCCACGATATCATGGAAACAGCAGACCGCACTACCCGCCGGATGGACGGTGTTCTCATCGCTGATCCAGCGGCCACGGAATGGGTGGGGAGGGTGCTCGGCCTTGAAGATCCTCCGACCACAGAGGACGCATCGCTCGGCTTTTTTTCCCTTGTTCGCGCCCGTCTTCCCGACGGTCTTCCCCACCACCTCACCGCCGCACTTCGAACATCGCACATTCTTGATCGACGTGCCCTTCCCCGCGAAGTAACGGACATCGGAGCCGCAGTCCCTACACGTACCCCGCCCCATCTACCTCGACCCCCTGAAGAGGCTCCGCACGACGTAGCGCAGACGCACCATGAACGCCCTCAAGGGCTGCTTATGCAGGCCCCGAAGATCGCGGACATTCGGGCTCCTCCACCCCTGCTCGTTGTAACGGGCATGCGTCGGCATCCACTGATCGCGTATCTCCGCGTGGATGCGGGCTCGCACCGCCGGATCGGGACGGTGACTCACGTAATGGCCTTCGACAACTGGTAGCATGACCCCTCACTCCTGCTCGATTCTGGGCGCGAGGAGGTACGTGAACCCTATCCCGCCACCGATGCTCCACGTGAGCAGGATCGGCTGCTTGTCTGCCATCGCGATCCCGACCTCACCGTCGAGATGCTTGATGATGGCCTTCAGGTACTCAAGCGAGTAGAGGCCGAAGGCATCACCCTGCACACCATCCGCGGTGAGCTTGACGAAGACCCGTGTTCCGATATCCTCGTCTCCGCTCTCGAAACAGACGACATCGCCGTGGATCATCACCTTCACCTTGTCGTTGAAGGCCTGCGCCACCTTGAGCGACTCCTGGAGTGCAGCTGCACCGATCAGGGCCTTCGTGGCGAGATCGGCTCTCGGCTCGTTCGGATCCTGGCGCACGGTCTTCTCGTCGAGGTTCGCGAACGTCATCTCGACCTGGCCGATCGTGATCTGTGTCCGGGCCTTCGTGACCTCGATCACAGCGTCGTCGTTCTCGGCGATGCTGCATTTCGAGAGAGCTTCGTGGAGCTGCTTGAGGTTCATGCACCACGTCGCGGGCTTGCCGTCCGCGGAGAGGAACGCCTCCTTCTCGCACGTGACGGCGATCATGGCGGAGTTGCTGGCATCGACGCTCCGCAGCCAGAGGCGATTATCCTCGTAGTGGAGGCGGCCTTCGCCGATCGTGTCCTTGAGCGCCGCGACCATCTTCTTGAACATCGGCGCCTCCAGGGCAATCTTTGCCATCCTCTAGGCCCCCTGCGGCACGATGAGGCCCGAGCTGGGATCGGCGCGATACCGGCCGTGGGTCGCGTTCGGCCGCGTCCACGCGAACAGGCGCTCGCACTCGTCGCACAGGAGATCGCCATCGGCATCGATGACCTCGCCGGGTGCCCGTTTGTGGAGCCCGCAGAGGCTCGTTGAACGGCCCCGGGGGAAGTAGTGGAGTGCCTGCATGAGATCCGTTGGTGGCTTCTGCCATCCTTCATGCATCGCCATCACCGCCCTCGGCGGCGCGATGGCGTCGCCGACACCGGCAGGGGCCGGGGATCGAGATCCGCAGCGTTGACGAGCTGCCGGAAGGTCTGACGGGTCGCGTCCATGTACTCGATGATGGCCGTGCCGGTCTTGCGGTTCACGCTCGTCACCCAGGCCGCGATCCGCCTGCCCTTTGGGTCCCGCCACCAGACCGTCGCATCGGCACTGAGTGAGATGATCGGTGCGTTGTTCATGAGAACCGCTCCTGCACCGATTCAATACCAGAATCGAAGACGAACTGCGCGGCTTCGTCGAGCGTGTCGGCGAGCCCTTCCCGGATGATTGCCTGAAGGATCTTCTGATCCATGCTATCGGCCACGATTCGGCAGGTCGTCCCGGCACGGGTGATGACCGGCATGGGTTTCGGCGGATCCCTCCGTACCGGAGCTGGTACCGGGGTAGGGGGTTCCTCCCGCTTCACTGCTGGAATCTCGGCGGCCTTCTCTTCAGCGATCGCATGGTCGTCGAACTTGTGATCGAAGATCTGTTTTCCTGTTTGGAACGGGCTCTTCTTCTGTTCTTTGCCAATATTGGCGGTTTTCATGGTGGCGACATGCCCGTTCTTGGTGACATACTTCCGTTCACCGGAGGGTGAAAAGCTAGGTAATTTTGGCAAGCTTTCACTGCGGAGCTTCCTCACAAGTACGTCAGAGACGTGACACTTCGTCGCGATCATGCCATCAGACCAGGTACTCCATTCCGGGTCTTTCAACATCTTCTCGACCGCGATCCGCTTGTCCTCGTTCGTCCGGCGGAACCCGTGATTCGCATTCGCCCCCAGCGCATAGAGAATGGCATCGCGGATCGTGCCCTGGAAGACCGTGCAGTCGAGCCCGGTCAGGCCCGCCTTCAAGGCTGCATGATAGCGGTGGTAGCCATCGACGATGACGTAATGGCCGTCGATCTGGAAGACGTCAATAGCGGGGAAGACCGCGCCCTGCTTCATATCCTCGCTGTACTCGTCCACGATCGCTTCATCGATGGTGACGCGGGGCTGCGTCTCCTTGTGCTGGATGATCTTGCCTAAGGGGATGGCGACCATCAGATCACCTCGTCGAGCGACTTCCACGCCGGTTTGACCTCTCCCCACGGGCAGGTATCTGGCGTTCGAACATCTTGGATATCGTCGTCGGTCGACAGAAGACACGGGCGGTTGCACTCTTCGCCTTGGCAAAAGAATATCGCCATCAGGCATCCCTCCCGACAGAGCACCGGGCGCACGCGAGCTCGTCCGTCTCCTCGCACTCGAGGCAGAGGGCGATCTCCTCGCACTCCGGGCAGCCGTCAATGAGGTCCGGCATCAGTCATACCCCCGGAGTTCCTCGACGGCCTTCGCCTCGGACTCGCAGCGATCGCAGGTATCGTCGTCGGTGCAGGTGCAGTTCGCGCACCGGCAATCATTGCGGCCCTCGAAGCGGTCCGCCATCTAGGCCACCTCCTCAGCCGGATAATGAACCTCATGACCGCATCCCGGACAGGAATACCCCGTAACGATGAAGAGCGGCCGGACATCCTCTTCCTCGCACTCGACCTTGACTTCGATGCATCCATCAGGGACGATCTGCCCGCAGCATTCGCACCGGACCATCAGCATCCCTCCATGGGCGCGAGCTCCTGGACGATCGCCAGCACGGGTCCGCCGAACTTGCACTCGTGGACGGCATAGCACGCTTTCCCACTCTCCCCGCAGAAATTGACCGCGTGCTTCCTCCGGGCCTTCACCCTCTCGAGGAACAGGCAGATCCCGCAGGTATCGCAGTGCGGCTCGAACGGCTTGCCTGTCTTCGCGTATATGTCCTGAACCTCGACGATGCGCCGGACGATACCCTTCGTGGGCACGGCATCCGGACGGCTCCAGAGGCCTCGCTCGGTCTCGGTATGCGGAGCCGCATCCGCCGCCAGAGCGGCGAAGGTATTATCTTTCAGTACCAATGATTGACGGGGTGTAGCGGTGCCCTCGCAGTTTCCTAGGCCGTGAGAGGCGGCTACCCCTATGCTGGTGCTTTTTGCTGACAATTCGATTCCTCCTCGATGATTCTCGCTGTTCCTGCGTCGATACGGCGCATCCAGACGGCATACGCAAGGATATCCACGGATTCCATCCTCGCGAGCTCCTGGCGCGTGATCTCTTTCATGACGTCTCGCCCCCTTTGGCATTGGCATGCGTCGGCACCGTGGTCCCCAGCGCATCGGCCTGGCGATCGATGAGGTAGCGGATCGCGCCGCTGACATCGGAGGCATACCCAAGATCGACCATCTTCTGCAGAGTCTCGATCTGGCGAGTCGTCAGTCTGCTATTCACTTGGGCTTCGTATCCCATATGTATAACAATATCATGCCATGTGATATACTTTTCTGTTTTATTTTCTGGATCTTGGCCTTGTCAAGAATGAGCGAATCGATCCCGTCGAGGACCTGCTTGAAGATATGCATCACGACCCGGCGATAGTTCTGGCTGTATGTGGCTTTGGACTCCCGGATGGCGTCCAGGGCAAGAAGGGCCTGCATCGTCGTGACGGTATCGAGCCTCCCCCCTACGCGGTGCAGGAAGCCCATCGCCACGATCAGGGCATAGAACCGGGTCTTCATGTACGTCTGCGAAGGGGATTTGGTGGCCTTGAGTACGAGAAAATACCCTGTCACCAGTTCCCCTTCTGCTGCCGAGAGATCCGAGGTCGGCAGATAGTCCGCGATCACCTGCAGGATGTCTTTCACAATTTCCTCCCCCCACAATATTCTCCTCGACAATATTCTCCTCTCACAATTTCCTCCCCCCACAATATTCTCCTCGACAATATTCTCCTCTCACAATTTCCTCCTCGGGCACCCTGGATCGGCAGATCTGAAAAAGATGGTCGTTCCCATGTTGGGCGGGACCATCTCGTGGTAGCCGCACAGAAGGCGACGACCCTATCGGGGCCAGAGGCGGGCAGATATAAAGAAAGAGGGGACATGCAGTATAACGACATCGACTTCTGCGACAATCATTCTCAGAAGATCATAACAGGTTTACATCGGCTCGTAGATGAGCCGCCCGGTGTCATCCTGCTTCGCGAGGAATTTTGAATTACCAGTAATCTTCATTCTCTCCCTGTATTCTGGGGGAATTCGTATAACAAAGGTATATCCAATAAACCATCCGTGGACAACGTCAAGAATATGCTCCATAATTCGCTATGGGGTCTATAACTGTTTATATCAATATACATCCCCGATTGCCTCACGGTTGATAGTATCGAATGTACTCTCCCATGTACGATAGAATCAGAAGTGTAGTGCGTCCCGGCAGCCCGCGGGGCGCCGGTTGGTATCGCGAGACGCCTCCCGGGGGCATCTCGGGAATCCCGATCTGTTAAAGCATCCTCTCGGAGCCATTGTTCCGCACGATTGCGCGGCTCGCGGAAGGGCTGCCGTCGCACCGTCCGCCGCACAGCTACATCCTCGCCGGAACGGCAGATAACAACCAGGGGCGAGCGGGGTGAAAGTGTCACTTCTGCTTATTCTTCAGCTTCTCGATGAGCGATGAAACCCGCTGCTTCGCGGCATTCGTCTCCAGCTCATCCTTCGTGATCGTGAGGTCGACGACATCGCCCTCGCGGAGGGTTGGCGCGACCACTTTCGGTAGCTCCACCTTCACGCTCTCGTCTACCCTTAGGAGCAGGACGATAATCCCGTCTTCGATTCTATCGACTGTGAACTTCATGGTAGCGCCTCGCAGACCTGGCCGTCGCCATCCGTCCCATCAAGCCGGTGCACGTCTCCTTTCCCCCGGGTGATACAGTAGTCATAACAGGCCTGGGCTGCCGCCTTCGTCGCGAAGTCCCCGCAGTTGTAGAGGTTGCCGGTGCACGAACAGACGGCACTCGAGGGGACCGTCATCGTCGCGGACACCGTGGCAGAGGCGGCCGGGGTCTTCGCGGTCGTCACCGTGTAGCCCGAGCCCGTCGACGTGATGGTGACCGTGCCGTCCTGGTCGGTCCGGTAGACCGTCGATCCCGCCTGCACGAGCCGCTGCAGCGTGACCGCGGTCGGGTGGCCGTAGGAGTTGCCGGCCCCGACCGAGATCACGCTCGTCTCCGGCGAGACCTTCGCGAGGAAGGCGGCACTAGAGGCAGAGCTGCTCCCATGGTGTCCCACTTTCAGGATATCCGCATCGAGGTCCTGCCTCGCCATCACGGACTCGGCGACTGTCCCGGCATCGCCCTCGAGGAGGAGGACCGTCGAGCCGTGCACGACCTTGAGCACGATCGAGTTCTCGTTGATGTCGTCGACGAACGATGCCTGCGGGTTATAGACGGCGATCGCGACGGACGGATCCCAGGCGATCGTGTCGCCAGCCGTCACGGTCCGGAAGGGGATATTCTTCGCGTCGATCGTCTCGAGCATCTTCTCATACGTCGACGTCGTGTGCGGGTAGCCCGGATCCACGAAGGCCTTCACGGGGAAGGCGGCAAGGACGGCCTGCATGCCGCCGATATGGTCCTCGTGGGGATGCGTCGCGACCACGATATCGAGCGAGCTGATGCCGAGGCCTCGCAGGGTCGAGACGACCGAGGACCCCGCGGAGGTCGGGCCCGCGTCGACGAGCATCGTCTTCCCATTCGATTGCAGCAGGATCGCGTCGCCCTGCCCGACGTTGAGGATCCGGACGACGAGCGATCCCGATACAGCGGGAACGGTGGTCGAGGGGGTCGCGACGACCGTCGTGGTCGAGGCGTTCACCCCTCCAGGCTTCGTCGACGTGCAGCCTGCCGCGAGGATGCAGAGGAGGATCAGAAGAAGGGCAACAGCTCGAGTATCCATAGCGATCCTGAGCGAATAGAGGAAAAAAATGTTATCCTGACATCTGCTTATGGGATCCTACGACGAAAATCTATCCATGCGACTATACCCCGTATTCGAACGGTTTCCAGAAATCCTTCTTGCATCAATTACAATCGTCATTGGTATCGTCCTCGCGGCTATTGGTATTGGCTTATGGATGAACCTCCCCGTCATTCCCGCAGTGATGATGTCGATCGAGGGATTCAAAGAAGTCCTTGCAATCCTCTTCGGTGCATTCGTAGCAGCCCTCTTTGGGCTGTACAGTTCAGCGATGACGGCGCTGGCCGATCGGGAAGAGCGAATCCGAAACGTCTCGGCTGGACTGTTTTACGATCTGGCGCGCATCCGCGACATCATTCGATCCGATACCCCGTACAGCGATGAACGTGCGTTCGATATCCTCATTGAAAGGAGCCTCGATTTCACCACGAGCGGAGTCTACCAGGAGTTCTTGCGCGATATCGTGACCTTCCCTGCCGCGATCGCTCAGCCTTTGATGGCGCTCTACCAAGATATCAGCGATCTCGCGAAGATGCAGAAGGATTATCACGACGAACGCAAGGCGGATCTCGACCAGCTGGCCGAGGTGCTCAATGGGATCAATCGGCAGATCAACGGGCTCCTTCCGGTACTGGAAGAGAAGAAGCGGTAAAGTTCGATAATCCCCTCAAACGAAGGATGGACTACCCATAAAATAATCATTTGAAATCGCTATCTTTTTTCATATGAAAGAGTTCCTGGCATTTCTCTCGGCAATCGTCATAATCTCACTGATATGTCTTCTGCTCTTACCGATCTTCATGGGTAGTCTTGCATACGTGATATGGATTGTATTACTCATTCTTTGCGTCCTCGTTTTCTTTTCCTCGCAAAAATAGAGGGATTTGATAGTATCCCCAGGCTCTTTTTTCATGTCTTTAATTTCAGGGGAAACCGCCGGTACAGTCGGATGAGCGTATAGGCCCAGAGGAAGAGCATCGCCGTGATGAGCACAACTTCGAAGTCCCCCTCGCCCATCGCGTCGACGTAGATCGTGATGGCCTTCTCGGGCCGGAGGTAGGCCCGGAAGAAGGTGATCGCGAGCAGCACCGCTTCCGCGAACATCGTCCCGAGGCCCGCCCAGAGCAGGACCCGCGGAAGGAGGGGATGCATGGTGGATCCCATGGCGCTCTCAGGCTATAGGGTTTTCGCCTCACTGCACGGTCGCGGACCGCCTGAGGCGTTTCGGCACGACCTCGGTGGGGATGGAGATCTCCATCGAATGCGTGTCCGAGCCGTTCGCGTTCGTCGCGGTCAAGGTCACGGTATAGGTGCCGGAGCTCGCGTAGACGTGCGTCGGGTCCTGCTGGTTGCTGGAGTGGCCGTCGCCGAAGTTCCAGAACCAGCTGCTCGGGGTCTCGGTCGAGGTGTCCTCGAAGCCGACCGTCGTATGCTCGAGGATGCTGTGCGAGAAGGCCGCGGCGGGCGCGAGCGGCGGAGCCGTCAGGATAATGGTCTTCGTGACCTGCCCGGTGCCGCCGGCGTTCGTCGCGTGCAGGTGGACGTCGTACGTGCCATAGGCGGCGTAGACGTGGACGGGGTTCTGCGTCGTCTCGTGCGCGGTCCCGTCGTCGCAGTCGTAGTCCCAGGAGGTCGGGGTGTTGGTGGAGGTATCGTGGAAGGTGACGGTCTTCCCGGCGACGGAGTACGTGAAGTTCGCCACGGGGGGCGTCACGGGAGGAGCACTCCCCACGGAGAAGGACTTGGCGAAGGCGTTGTTGTCCTCGTTCTGCTCGTCGATGAGCTCGGCATAGTCGACCTCGGCGTCGACGTGATGCGCCCCCGTGGTAGCGGCCCAGGTCGAGGATGCCGCGATCACCACCGAGGCGCCGGCCGCGATCGAGGCCGTATGGGCGGTCGCGGTCCGGACGATCCCCGCATCATCGTCCACGGTGAAGCGGACGCCATGGACGACGCCCGCCGGGGTGGCGGCGTTCCCGTTGTTCTTCACGACGGCCGAGAACGTCACGGCCTGCCCGACCGTGGGGCTTGAGGGGGAGAGCGAGATATCCGTGACGACGAGATCGGGGTTCGAGGGGTAGGAGCCCGAGACGGTGCAGCAGATGTAGCCGGGGGCGGTGTAGGTGCCATAGAAGGCGCAGTCGACGAGCGTCGGTTTCGACGACGAGCAGGGCGAGGCCGGGTTCCGCACGCCGTACCGGTAGTTCGTGAAGGCGCAGCGGGTACATATGAGGGTCGTCGCGCCCGCGCTCGTCGTGATGGCGTCGTGCGCGGTCGGCGAGGAGCTCGTGAAGGCGACGTCGTTGAGGGCGAGCGTGCAGGTCGTGTTCACGGGGATCACGGGATCGGTGCAGTCCAGGAAGGTGCCGCCGTTGAAGGTCCAGCCTCCCGTGTAGGTGCTCCGCCGGTAGGTCGCGATCCCGACCTTGCTCCCGCCCTCGCTCTGGAAGTTCGTCGCGACGCCCGTCACGGCACCGGCATAATAGAGGAGAACGTCCCGGATGTTGCCGCTCGCGAGGCAGTTCGTCAAGGTCGCGGACCCCTGGATGAGGTAGCCCGCACCCTGCGCGGCCGAGCCGGCGCCGCTCCACTCGACCTGTCCGCAGTCCCGGGCGGCGCAGTTGATGAGCTGGACGTTGATGAGGGTCGCGCCCCCCTCGGAGTACCAGCCGCTCTCCCAGGATCCCGTGCAGGTGCAGTTCTCATAGGTGACGTTCTCCGCGATGCCCGCGGGATTCTCCATGATGTCGAACCCGTTCTGCCAGTCCGGCGAGAGGGCACGGCCGTACCTACCGCAGTTCTGCGCGAGACAGTCGAGGTAGTGGATGTCCTTGACCTTGCAGGGCTCGACGCCGCCCATCCAGAAGCCGTAGCGCTGCGGATCGATGCAGTCGCAGCTATCGAAGGTGAGGTCCTGGATGGTCTCGTTCTCCGCATAGACGACGAAGCACGCCATCTCGCCCGACGTCGGTCCGGTCTCGAAGCAGCGGACGTTCGTGAAGGTGTGGTTGCTCGTGAGGATGTAGACGCGGCCGTACGTGGTGAGGCAGATGTCCTCGAGGTTGCCGCCAGCGACGTTCATCGCGATGGAGTTCTGGCCGCTCGGGCTCGAGAAGCGGAAGAACGTACCTCCGGCACCGCTCTTGCCCTGCCCCTTGAGGAGCGCGACGCCCTTATGCACGACGGCTCCGCTGCACCAGAAGGTCCCCTCGGAGCACTCGACGGAGCTCCCGCCGCCCGCGGCCTTCGCGGCATCGATGGCGGCGTTGATCTCGGTCTGGTCCGCGGTCCCGTCGCAGGTGCGGAGGTTCGGGTCCCCGGCGTGCCAGGCCGCGGGACCGTCGACGGCCCTGACGTAGAAGATCGTCATCTAGACCCCCCGCACGACGACCCGCCGTTTGTCGCTGAACTCGCACATCGAGGCAAACGCGATATCCTGCGGGAAGCAGGTTGCGGAGGCCGCTCCCGAGGCGGGCATGAGTGCGAGCAGGTCCACCGCCACGGCGGGCTGGTTATCCGTGGTCGGGGTGTTGCGCTTCACCGCGGCCTCGAGGTAGTCGGCATCGTCGTCGCTGTTGATGCGGACCGGTACCCTGGTATACCCATACGTCGCGGCGTTCGCCATCGCGGTATAGAGGTCCGTCCCGCCGATCATCAGCGTCGCGGCATCCGTGAGGTTGTCGTGGTGGAGATCGGTGGCATCGCCGGCGATGTTCGTCGTCTTGCTCCGGACGAGGGCGGTATACTCCCCCTGCGGAACGTCGTCCTCGCGGAAGTGGTGGTTCGCCGATTCTGTGAAATCGAACCGGGCCCCGTGGGGAACGCCCCCGATGAGGATGACGGTATTCGTATTATTGCTCTGATACTCGAGGGCAGAGATAGAGATGTCCTTGAAATCCGCATCCATGTTCGCCGGCGTTGTCTGGTTCGCCAGGAGCCCGAAATACCCGTATGTATAAGTAGTGTTCACAGAGGAGGTTCCGAGGAGCGTGCCGTCGAGGTAGACGGAGATCGTGCCGTTCGAGTTCCAGACCGCCTTCAGGGTATAGAGGGTATCGTCGTTGATGGTCGCGGCATATCCTCCGCCATCGAGATACGTGATGCTCCCGGCGACGATGACGAAGACTCGGACGAGGTTATTATGCGGATCTATCCAGACCCCATAACAGTTGTTCGGGTTGCCGCTTACCCCTGCGGTTCCGTCCCATCCGATAGCCATTCCCTGCCGCTTCGCCTCGGCCGTCGCGTCGTCGCATCGCACCTTCACCTCGTACGTTCCATACGAGAAGGAGAGGGCCTTCAGCTGCCGGACGGCATACGAGAGGGTGCTCGTCGCGGTGACCTGGGCATTCGCGGTATCCTCGGCCCACGTCCCCGATGCTTCGGTCCATTCGGCGTTCGTGTCGAAGGTGAAGTCGTCGAGGAAGACGGTGAGCTGCGCCCCCCGATAAGCCGCGGTATTCGCGCAGGGGTGCTCGATGCCGATGAAGGAGAAGTCATCGAACTGGTTCTCCACGGCGGCATTCCCGGTCCCGACGCCGATATACCCGAAGTTCGTGTAGGTGGTATCGGTCGCGGTCGCCGTGACGGCCCCAACCGTGCAGATCATGTTGCCGGATGCGTCGATCGTCAGGGTCGCGGTATACTGAGTATCAGGATCGAGGGTTAGGGCGCTGTTCGCGGTCGCGAGGGCGGTCTCGACGGCGCCGGCGAACTTGTAGAAGGTCATCGTATCCGCGTCGGTATCGAACTCGATGAAGTAGCCCGTTCCGATCTGGAACCCCGGCTCGCTCCGCTGGAAGTAGATCCGCGGCTTCGAGTCCGACGTGATGGTCTTGAACTTCACGACATACGTCCCTTCGCGGTAGCGGTAGGAACGGAGCAGGGCGCATTTATTCGCCGTGCTGCAGGTGAGCACGCCGCCAGCGATCGAGAAGCCCGACTCGAGGAAGTACCTCGCGGAGGAGTCAGAGCCAAAAGCGTCGACGAAAGCGACCTTCGGGGTGATGACGAGATTGTCGAAGGAGGTCGTGCCCGTTGAGGCGGCGACATAATAATACGTCGAGAGGTGGCAGAATCCGGACGTATAGGTGGCATCCGTTGCAGAGACGTCATCCGTGCCGCTGTTGTTCCACTGGACCGCGATCGCCCCAGTCTTCGCGTTGTGCGTCACCTTGACGTGATAGAGGGTGTCGGCGACGAAGGCCGGGATAGTGAACGTAGACCCGAGCTGCGACGAGGAGCCGTTCACGTTCTTGTAGAGTTTCAGTGTATTCCCGCCCGTTGCCGCCCCGACCTCGACGAAATAGCAATTCTTGGGGAAATACGTAGTTAAATAAATGGGATAGGCGGCATCGAAGATCAGGTCAGCGAACCGTTTGTTCGCATCTACAGCAGAGAACTTGACGTCGAACTCGTAATCCGCGCTCTCGAAGGATTTCCCCTTGAGCCGAAGCGGGCGATTCACCGAGGAGGCCCCAACCGTCGCGACGAGCATCCCTCCACTGATGGCCCACGTCACCGTGGATCCGAGGAGCGAGGTATCGAAGGAGTCCGCCACGGCCCCGCTCGCGAAGCTGAGGTTAACGGGCTCACACGTCGTCCTCGTGAGGTCAGCGGCCCCCTTGTAGAGGAAGGTGGTTGCATAAGGAATGAGAAAATGATTCGCCCTGAAATCTATCGTATCTTCTGTATTCGTCGGATAGTAGTCTCCCGCATCGCTGGAATTCCCAAATAAGTAATGTGCGAGGCTCTTAGTGACGATGGTACCGTCCAATATTCCGGCGGTCGACATCCTGGTGAGAAGCCCGTTCGCAGGAGTGTTCGACGATGATATCTCCTTCAAGCTCCTCACCGTGTTATCGGTCACGGTAAGGATGTGGGACGTGAAGTGAGTCAAGTAAATGGGGTACTTCTGGGCTCCGATTTTATCGACGTCGAATCCCAAGAAGTGCGGATAGAGGGTTTCCCGAATTCTCAAGAGATCCCCGACAGACGATCCACTGGACGTTCCGCTTGAGTAGGTCTTCATCAGAGAGAACTTGTTCGGGGAAATTTCTTCGATAATTAATTTCGCCCGCGACATGGAATCGGTGTAAGATACGTAGGCCCCGATAACGGCCGCCTTTGAAATATCGAAGAGGGGGCATATTGTAGCATAGACATCCGAGTTCCCCATCCGGATTTTCCGCCTCATTAAGGAATTCTGGTACAGGTAATCCGAGGTTTCAATAAGGGCATGCTCCGGTGTATGAACGCGAAGCCAGTTCGTGACGGTTGTTGTATGGCTCGGCGCATCATAGACCTTCACTTCCCCCGCATCCCGTTCGGAATCCACATCGTACGTGAGCCAGCAGGTCGTCGTCGGGACGATGAAGACATAATCGATATCGACAGTATCCGTGCCCGCAGCGGTCTTCTTGATCGTGATCCAGACCGTCTGGTCGGTGAATGACTCCCACTCGTCGGACTCGATGAGCTGCCAGGCCGTCGAGCTCGTTGCGTCGGTATCGTTGAGGATCGTCGAGCCGTCCGCGGACGTTCCGACCTTGATGGCGATGGATTCCCCGGCGGTCTGCTTCTTGATGCGGGCCCGGACCTTGTACTTGCCCCGCGGGATCGTCACCCCGACCGTGGTCGGGAACGCGATGTACTCGTTCTGGGCGTTGAGGCGGGTCTTGCTGAGCCGATAACATTCCTCGTCGACGACCTCCGTCGCGCCCGAGACGGCGCCGTCGGGGAAGGAGAAGACCGGGAAGGCCCGGTAGAGCGGGACCGTGACGGCCGCAGGCGTACTCCCGTCCCAGCCCGTGAGGTTCACCCAGGCCGAGAGCGGGACGCTCTGCCACGCCGACCGCACCTTCACGTTATAGGCCGCGACGGGCAGCGGGACCGTCGGCGGAAAGCCGAGGCCGAAGTCGTTTACCACGGTCTCGGTATCCAGGATGATGGCCCGCTCGTAGAGCGAGCGGGGCATGAACTTCCCCGATATCGTATACTCGCGGAGGTTCGCGACCTCGGCCTGATCGGGCGAATCGATGTCGAGCGCCTGGAGGAAGCCGTCATGCCCCGCGTAGTTCAGGTGATTGAAGGCGTACTCTCGTCCGACGAGGGCCTTGAGGTCCTGGATGAAGTCGCCCGCTCCCTTCGGGCTCGCGTTGTAGGTGAAGCCCTTGATCGTCACGCCGTCCAGATTGATCGAGCCGTCGCGGGCCGCGGGGCGTCGCGTCGCCAGCCCCTTGATCTGCCGCCCGATCTTCGAGGCCTTGTCCGGGGAGAGTTCCCCCACGGCCTGTACCAAGATATCGCCGATGTACATACTCACTCCTTTCTCCTGATGACGGGGCCGCGGTGCCGGACCCCGACCCGTATCTGGGTGATCTCCTTCCCGAACTGCGAGGCGACGCTCTTCCCGAGCTTCGCCTCGACCTCGCGGAGGTTCCGGCCCTTCTGCGTCGTTCCATCCGAGAACTTCACGATGACCGTGTCCACCTCCGGCCCGTCTGCCTTCGCGAGAATGTCTGCAATGTCCATGATCTACCTCGATTTCACGAATCCCTGAAAGTCGCCGCCGCCCCGGATCCACGCCCGCCCGTTCGCGTTCGGTAGGAAGCGGACCTGCACGATCTGGTCCGAGAGCGTTCCCGCGCCGAGCGTCACGATCTGCGGGCGGATATCGACGCTCGTCTGGTCTCCCGTGAAGGGCGAGCCCGTGACGGCCGTCCAGGCGGAGGACCCGACCTTGATCTCGACCGCGACGGATCCCCCATACGCGGCGTCCTCCATGGTGCCGTAGGAGAGCGTGTGCGAGTGGCTGCCGATCGCGACGTCGTGCGTGTGCTGGATCGCCGTGACCGCGAAGAGCTCGATCTCGTCGTAGCCGCTTGCGTTCCAGGTCTGGTCATGCTCGAGCTTGAGCGTGTGGCCGCGGCGGTCGGTGGTCTCGGCCATGAACCACGCATAGAACTCCCCGTCCCCGATGGACGTCGTATCGTCGTCGAGGGTCGCCGAACTCGTCTCGTCCGTGAGCGCCCACGTATAGGAACGGCTGCCGCCGCTCTGGTTGTAGATGCCCCAGTAATAGATGTGCGAGTGGAAGGTGCCCGCGACGTTCGGGATCGTGGTCGTCATGTAGACGGGCTCGCTCCAGTCCTGCCCGCACTGCGCGAGCATGAAGCCGATCTGCCCGAGATAGCTCATCGAGTTCGCGGAGGTCTTGGTGCCGAGGTTCTCGGAGGCCGAGACGCTGATCGGGCTCCTGAACTGATCGAGGTACCAGAAGAGCGTGCAGTGGTTGATATCCACGAGGTTGTGCGGGAGCTTGACCTGCGAGTACGCGTAGAAGCTCGAGCCCGCGGTCTTCTCGATGTTCTGCGCCACCCCCGGCAGGGGGAAGGCGACCGTGGAGCCCTGCATGTAGATGCCGCTGATATCCGTGAGCTCCTTGATGGAGTCCACGACGCTCGAGAGCGTGGTCGAGCCGGTCGCGATGCGGATCCGGAGCAGCGACGGGGTGGCGGTGATCTTCTCGATCCGGTACGTGCCCGCCGCCTCCGGGGGGGCGCCGAGCGAGACCTGGCCCCCGACCTCGATGACGCCCCGCCAGAAGAGATCGGGATCGGTCTTGATCTCGAGGCTGATATGAGAGTTCTGCACCGTATAGAGCTGCTTCGCCTTCGTATCGGCGGTCTCCTGGAGGAGGATGCGGCGGTCCGTGAACACCCCGACCGGGGTCCCGCTCCCGTAGGTGCCGACGACCTGGTTGATACCGTCCCCGTAGCCGAGCACGACGATCTTCCCGTAGCGGATATACTGGCGCTTGATCTCCGAGAGTTCCCCTTCGCCGATCGCCTCCTCCTCGGTGAGGTTGAAGGGCGTGAAGGTCCAGACGTCGCCGACCCGTTTCGCCCCCTTGACGCCGATGAAGACGTTGTACGCGGCATCCACCCAGAGATCGCACTCCTCGTAGTCGTGATCGAAATCGGCCTGGGCGGTCGTGAGGACCTCCGAAGAGTCCCTCGCCACGACGGATGCGTTCGCGGTCGCCATCGCCCACGCGAGCAGGCTCTCGTACTCGCCCCGCTGCGCGTCGATGGTCTGGTTCGAGGGCGCGAATCCCACCGAGAAGGCCGTGCCCGCGAGGACCGCCGTGAGGATGGTGTTCGGGGTCTCTGCGTCGTACTCGACGCGGAAGTCGCCCGCGAGGGAGAAGTTGTCGTAGTCCGTGAAGAGCTTATAGAGGTAGGAGCGGAACGAGACCTTCAGGGAATCGTCCTCGATCCCGATCTCGTCGACGATGAACGAGTGGAGGCTCCTCCCCTCGACCTGGAGATCCAGCACGTCCTCGTGCTCGAGCGCATCGAGCAGGTCGCGGTCCAGCTTTGCCGTGAAGAGGGGGAGGCCCCCCCGCTCCTCCGTATACTGCCAGTCGTCCGCCGTCAGGTAGTAGGTGAGGATCCCGACGAGTCGTGCATCCGTCATGTTACCACATGAACCCCGAGACGAGCGATTTGTTCAGCTTCTCCGCGATGGCATCCGCGATCGCGTCGATATCGGACTCCGTCCGGACAATCATATCTCCCGTGAAATTGAGAATGGGCTGGAAGATGCCGCCCCCCATCGAGGGCGCCGCGGGCTGCGGGGAGATCGAGGCCTGGGAGATCGCGGTCCAGCCGATCCCGGTGAGGAGGCCGGCGTTCGTCTGGATACCCTGCGCGATCGTCGAGACGATGTTCCCTCCCCAGGTATCGATATCCCGGAGCGGCCCCTTCTCGGTCGGCGAGTGGACGCCGAGGATATCCGAGACCACCTTCGCGGGCCCGTTGATGAGGGAGTCTTCGAGCTCGCGGGCCTTCGAGGCGATCCCGTCGAGGAGGCTCTGGATGATATTGATGCCCCAGTCGAAGGCCATCGCCGGGAGCCCGCCGATCCAGTCCTCGAACTGCCTGACGAGATCGGAGAGCTTGATATCGAGGCCGAGCGACGCCCCGATGCCGTCGATGAGCTTGAGGATGATGTCCTTGCCCCACGCGAGCGCATCGCCGGGCAGCCCGGCAAGGATCTCAAAGAAGACGTTGTTGATGTTCGTCAGGGTCTTCATGAGGTCGAGCGTCATGTTCCCGATACCGAAAATGAGCTGGATCACGACCTCCGCGCCCCACTTGAGCGCGTCGAGCGCGAGCTGGTTGAAGGCGTTCGTGAGGTCGATGGCGAACTGCGCCATATCCTTCGAAATATCGAGGAAGCCGGCCGCGAAGGCCTTGACGAGATCCACGAGGAGCGCCTTCACCTTCGCGGTATCTCCGGTCGAGAGCGCGTCCCAGAACTGCCCGACCCAGTCGACGAAGTACGCGATGGCGCCGGCGATATCCTCGAGGATCGCCTTGAGGTCCGCGAGGACGGGCTGCATCGCTTCCCAAGCCGCGAGGAGCGCCTCCTGGAGGACCTGGAATGCACCTTGCAGCCATTCGAACGCGGCACCGGCCTTCTCCTGGATGCCGCCCCAGTCCTGCGTCCAGGCCACGTAGAGGAGCGCCGCACCCGCCGCGACGGCCGCGATGATGGGCAGCAGCGGGAGCAGCGTGCCCGCGAGACCCGCGATGCCGCCCGCCCCGAGGATCCCGCCCGCACCTCCTGCCGCTCCCCCAAGGCCGCCAAGGAGAGAGGAAAGTTCAGAGAGCCCACCGATCCCGCCGATGACGGGACCGATCACGGCCATGGCGGCACCCACGCCGGAGAGCGGTTCGAGCGCGGATCCCACGGAGAACGAGAACTCCGACCACATGGATGTAAGCTGATCCATCGTGCCGAGTGCGGAATCCGAGATGGTATCGTACTTCTCCGTGAGGCCCGTGACCTCGCCGAGCGGGACCTTGTACTGCTCGAGGTCCGCGCCGCCCTCCTTGAGGCCCTGCGCGAAGAGCGAGAGCGCGGTCTTGCCCTGGATGCCCTGCTCGTTCATGCCCATGAGGATCGCGATCACGTCCTCCATGGAGAGCCCCGCTTCCTGCAGGTCGGGCGCGAGCTTGTTCATCGTCGCCGAGAAATCATCGAGGCCCACGGTGGAGTTTCTCACCATGTACGTGAGAGCATCGCTGTGCTTGCCCACGTCCTGGAGCGGGATATCGAAGGCCCGGAGCGCGGGGATCATGATGGCCGTCGTGGCCTCCGCGGCGTTCCCGGTCGCGCCGCCGAGCTGATCCATCGATTTCGCGATAGCGGTGAGGTCGTCGGTGGACTTCACGCCCGATCTCGCGAGGAGGTCGAAGGTCTTCTGGACCTCCGAGAGGGAGAACCCGGCATCGGCCGTCTCGATCGCAAGCCCTCGCATCTCGTCCGTCGTGATGCCGAGGTTCGCGGCCGTCATGCCGAGCTCGGCGTTCATCTTCTTCGCGTCATCGGTGAGCGCCGTGACCGCGACCCCGATCGTCGTGAAGACGGCCCCGATCTTGACGAGGTCCTTCGCCGTGACATCGAGGTCCGCGAGCTGGCCCTTCGCCTCCTCGAGCGCGGCCTCGAGGCCCGAGGTGTCGCCGAGGATCCGTATGACGATATCCGAGAAACCGTCAAGCAGTCCCATTGCCCGTTCCCTCCTGCCGTGCCTTCACTGCAGCCTCCGCCTCGGACTTCAGGCGGAGCTGTCGCTTCGTCTCTAACATGGTAATGCGCTGGAATGCCTGGTACGTGCGTTCGGGCGTCTGCATGAGATCGGGCCACGTCCACCCCAGGGTCCGGCAGATCGCGTACTCGGAGTAGTACTCGTCCGCGCCGCCCCGTTCCATGACCTTCTTCCAGGCCCGGACGTGGGTCTTCGCATCGGGTTCATGCAGGTACGCACCGATCTTTTCCTGCTGCCTCACTTCGTCGGGGAAGGAGAACTCGGTGCGTATCGCCTGAAAAAATCGTTCGCATCGCCCCCGATGGCCTTCGTGCAGGCGGCCATGATCTCCCAGATCTTCGCTTCCGGGATCGCGTCGAGGTCCTCGAGCGAGAAGGCGTGGTTCGTCGCGAGGGTGAAGGTCGCGACGATGTTGAAGTCCTCCTGCTTCGCCTGCGCCTCCGAGACCTCGCGGAGGAGGCCCATCGGATCGAACTTGAAGATCTCCCCGAACGCCGCCTGGACGGACTGGGTGAGATCGGTCATCAGGAGTTTATCCTTGTACTTCTCAAGGACGTCCATCAGGATTCGTTTCTGCGCGAGTCGGAGTGCTCTGACGGATCCATGGGTCGGTTCCGTCACCAGCTCGAACTCTGTGCCAGCAATATCGATTTTCATGGTGTTTCCTCGTGTTATGCGATACTGAGGGAGGTGATGGGGAGGCTCGTCAGCTTGTCGCCGAAGATGTCGTCCGGACCGAACTCGTAGGGGAGCTCGGGGAACTTCACGCCCGTGAAGGTGTAGGTCTTCGAATCGAGCGTGAACTTGAACGAGAAGTCCGTGAGGCTGCGGATATCCGTGATGCCGAAGTTCGTCGCGGAGCCCGTGCCGATATCGGTATAGTCGATATCCAGCGTGAGCCCGAGCTCGCGGGCCGCGACCACGATCGCCTGGATCTTCGTGGACTTCGTGTTGTTGATGTCCTTGACGAGCACGAGCTTGTTCTTGATCGAGAACGTGAGCCCGTGCAGGGCATCGGTGAGGTTCGCGTAGGATCCCGAGGCCGTATACTTGAGCTGCGCCGCGGAGATGTCCTCGAACGTCAGCTCGGCTCCCGCGGACGCGGACGGATGCGAGCCGCTGCCCTTCGGGTCCGTGTTGCCCACGGTGAGCTCCGCCCCGAGCATCTTGCACTTGATGTCGATCTCGCGGTCCTCCTGGGCGTCGAGCGTGAGTTCGGATCCCGTCATGCCCGCGTAGGTGTGGTACTTGTTCGTCGCGGCGGCGGGGTCCGTGAGCACCATCGAGACGGACTTCTGGGTATCCGAGACCGGCGCCGCCGTGGTGCCGCCGAGCCAGTAGATGAGCCACGCGAGGAGCGAGCCCGTCTGCGGCACCATGCCGATATCGAGGCCGATCTCTTCGCCGACCTTGAACGCTGTCAGGGAGAGCGCCTTGTTATCGGTGACGCTCGCCGGAGGGAGATACCGCTTGACGACGTTCTTCACCTTGTTCAGAGGCCGTACGCTGTACACGCGCCCGGGCCAGACCAGGGCCGGGTTCGAGGGCGTGCTGCCGTACGTGCCTTCCTCGATATAATCGATGTTCGCGACATATTTTCCGTGAAATGCCATAGATTCAACTCCTGACCGTGATGGTCACGATCTCGATGTCGATGTCTCGCCCGATGGCGTTCGGTACTTTCTCGTAGCGCCGGAGACCGCTCCCGCCCCGGACGCCTGCATAGTGGCAGGTCGTGAGGGTGGTGGCGGCATCCAGCGCCGCGAGGATCGCGTCCACCCTCAGATCCGCCGAGACGGGATCGTCCTCGAGGACGCTGAGCCGGACGAGGTGGCGGCCCACCTGCCCGGAGAGCATCCTCGCGTAGGTGGGCGAGACCACGTCCAGCACGACGAGGGGAACCGCGACGGGCTTCTCGGGGAAGGTCGCGGAGACCTTGCCCACGAGGGCCGGCACCTGCGCGGGAATGAAGGCGATGAGCTCCGCGAGCGCTGTCTCGATGCCCATCAGTCCTCACCCCGCAGGCGTCCCCCGAGGTTCTGCTGCCACTCGTGCAGGATGCGCCGGACGTCGTGCGCGATACCGCGTTCCTCATCCGGGTAGATGTACCTCCCTGGGTAGCGCAGCGGACGGCCGATGCCGAAGATGAGGTTCCGGGCGTAGGCGACGTTGTTGGTGATCGTGCCCTCCCAGTGCGTGACCCCGTAGGCCTCGATCTTCGAGATGTCGTAGGCCCACCCGCGCCGGTACTGCCCCGTCCTGACGGGGGAAGATTCCATGATCTCGCGGAAGAGCTTGAGGAACTCGCCCTTGAAGTTCTTCTTTATCCCTTTCGCGACGTTGTCGACGGTGAGCTGCTGCTGCACCTCCTCGAGCCCCTCGACCCGGACCTCGACGGATTTCGCCATCTACACCACCACCTTCTGCAGGGCCACCTCGTAGTGGTGGATGACCTTCGATCCGACCGCCGAGGCCGGCACGACCGCGAGGATATCGTAGGTACCAGAGAATCCCGCCTGCGTGGTCGTGATGCGTCGCGAGTGCTCCGTGAGGATTTGCGTGCCCCTGAAGAAGCAGAGCAGTTCGCACGTCACGACCTCGCCCTGTTCGGTCGAGTAGGAGCGTTTCGTCACGGGCACGAAGAGGCAGGGGACAGATCCGACCTCCGTCGCCCACGAGGGCGTGGCGGAGTTGTAGGCATCCGAGCCGGCGGTCCTCGTCTGGATCGTGCAGGTGTGGATGAGGTGGCGGTCGATCATCTCACGTCACCGCCTGCAGGAGCACGACCGCTTTTTCGCCGCCGAGCAGGAGGATGACCGCCAGCAGGAGGAGGGTGTCGCGGTAATCCTTGATCAGCTCGACCGGCGTCTTTGCCGTGGTCGTCTGGGTGGCCTTCGCGCAGAAGGCCGCGACGGCCGCTGCGGCCTCCTTGGGGATCTCTTTTCGGTAGGCCTCGACCTTCCCCTCGAGGGTATCGAGCCGGCCAAAGATGATCTGATCGTCCTCGCGGCTCTTATCAGAGAGGTCCTTCATCCGGCGGTCGCACTGGTCGACCGTGACGCAGGAATCGCCGTTCACAGCGCCTCCACGTCGTCGGCGTCGAAGGTGCTCGGGGGGGTGTTGCCGTCGAGGCGGAACTCCTTGATATCCGCATCGAGGCGCTGCACGCCCTGCGTGGGCTTGGCGTCCTTCGCTTTCTTCGCCGTGACGTCCGCGACGAGCTGCTCCACCATGAGGAGGTAGCGGGTCTTGCCGATCGCGCTCCGCTGCAGGGAGGAGTTCCCGATCTTCTCGCCACTGAGCGAGGTATCGGTGCCTTTCGTCGCGAAGATATGGCAGATCATATAGGCATGCGCGAGGTCGTAGCGGTCGTCGTCGAGACCGGGATCCAGATCGTCAAGCATCTTCCCCGCGACGGTCTTATAGAAGGTGAAGTCCGCGGAGCTGAAGGAGCCCGATGCGCCGACCGTGAACTCCGAGACCTGGGCGATCATGGCTTCCGTGACGGCCACCTCAGATCGCCCCCTTCGGGATGAAGTCCGCGGGGAGGGCATCGACGATCCGGAGCGGGGGATTCTCCCCGCTCGTGTAGGCGGCGAGCCAGTCCCGGTCTACCTCCGCGAGCGGGTGGGCGAACGCGACCCGCCCGTCCTCGGCCTCCAGGAGATCGCCGATCAGGACTGCGCCGACGCCGCCCTCGATGCTCGGGAGACAGCATATCTCGTCGAAGACGGCCCGGTTCGCCGCGATGACGACGACCATCAGCGCACCTCCTTCTGCTTCGCGATCTGGTCCTTTGCCTTCGCCTTCTTCTCGTCCGGGACGCGCCCTCCTGCGGCTTCGTAGTCCGCGATCCGTGCGTCCAGCAGGGCCTCGACGTCCTTCTTCGCCTTCGGGCGGTTCCACTCGACGAGACGGACGGCTTTCTTCTGCTCTTTGCTGAGGTGGGCGGCGGCGGGGTCGGGGATCATGAGAGCGCCACCCCCCGCGGGGCGAGGTAGGATTTCAGGAAATTGTAATTGCGGGTGATCTCGGCCTGCGTGAGACCTCGCGCATATTTCCCACTATAGGCAATCTGCAAGCCGTTTTCTCCACCCCATGCACCTCCAATAGTATCTCCCGTAGCAACGTTGATATCGGCGTGATCCAATGAGAGGGTTTTTGGCAATAGACCTCCGTCCCAGTACATTCTAACCGTCGAACCGTCATAGGTGACAGTCACCAAATGCCATTCTTGAAGGGGCACTGTTGCCGCATTGAAGGTGATATCTCCCACGGAATGTATATAAAATTCCAAATCGCGCACGCCGCCACCATTGAAATATATTAAAAGTGCATATCCGTTCGCGATATATCTCGAACCCAAAGCCGCGTAAGAATCATCTGCTCCAGCCGCCCCGAGGTAAAAAACATACTCCATTGTGAATCCATTCGGGCTATACAGGGTCGGTTTGCCCAGCATAACATAATCGTCCGCCGTGAACGAGAGCCCCTTCCCCGTCGGGGTCGGGTCGTTGGTGTCGGCGCCGGTGCCCGAACCGAGGATGCCGATGTTCGGCGGGGCTTCCCAGGCGGTAGCTGCTGATCCTTCTTCGAACTGCAGGTCATCGACATAGAAGATGATGCCCTGCCGGCCTACCGTCTGAATGTAGATCTGGGCCATTCTCCCGGTGGCTCCAAAGGCTCTGGATACGGATATCCGCTGAAACGTCCCATCTAATGTCAGGGTTGCAGAGTTGGCGGCACTGACATACTCCCCGGCATCGGTTTGTTCTTCGATTCTCAATCGAACCGTGCCAGCCACGCCGAGGATATACCCTGAGACCGTGTAGGATTTTGAGGGCTCTAACGACCCAATGGGCCGGGCAAGATACGCCCCTTCATAGTTGGCAGCATTATCAGTGACAAACTTGAGCGACCGCAATCCGCTCCGGGCCTGTTCCGTGGAGGAGGTGATGGTGGCTCCATCACTCTGCCAGACCCCCACCGACCCATCCTCACTCCCATTTGCCTGATTCGGCAGCAGCAGGTTCTTTCGCGGTTTGCTGGTGTCCATCAACATCTGCTTATCGGTGGTCGGGTAGTACGTCGTGGCAACGGTGCCGGGTTCGAGCTGGGCTCCCCAGAGGTAGAGGCCGCTTGCGCCATCGCCCGTGTAGTACTCAGAATCGCCATTGTGCAGAAGAATATAAACCAATCCGGTTGTATTGGCCCCCGTTCCGACGCTATACGTGAAAATGCACCGATAAATACCTGACCCCGTATGGGTCTCCTGCATGGTAGCGGTTACTCCGCCCACCTCGAGCGCTGCGGCCCCCGTCACGAGGTCGAAGTTAGACCGCTGTACAGACTTCGATTTATCATAGGCCCACATTTCTAACTTGGTTCGCTCTTTCGCCTTCACAAAAACTGAGAATGTAACCACTTGATTCGCTGCGAATGCTGCCAAATTGACGTTTTGAAGAACCCTATGATAGGTATCGACGCTCGATCCCTCCTTCAGGAGATCCATCGTCGTCGTGCCGTCCTGGGCCGTCGTCGCATTAGGGGTGACGACGGAATCGTCTTTTACCCACGCTGCATTGTCGAATTGCTGGCTATACTTGAGCAGGTTGCGGGCCTGGTCATCGAAGAGGTAGATCGCACTGGCTCCGGGGACGAGGCCCTGCTGGTCGAAGAGGAGGGAGGGATGCCCCGCGACGAGGCAGCTCATCCTACACCACCGCGAATTTCAGCGTCCTCGCTGCGGTCTGCACCTTCGGGGAGGCTACCGTATCGAACCGCACCTTCACATAGGGCCAGCCGAAGAGCTTGCCGAAGATGGTATCGAAGCTGATATTGATGCTCGTATAGGTCGCGGGCAGCGTGACCGAGACTGCGTTCCCGGCATCGTCCACGAGCTCCTGGAAGGTCGAGTTATCGGTGCTCGTCTGGAACGTGCAGACCGTCGCGCCGGCCTCGAGCGCGGCCGGCGTGACCATGCCCTTAAGGGCCCGGCCCATGACGGCAATCGCCCCGGAGAGGCTCGCGTCCTGGGCGATGGTCGCGGTGAGTTCGGCAGGATCGCCCGTCACCTTGAGCGCGCCCGTGGCGTTGCCCTGCGCGAAGATCCCGCTCGATCCGTTATCGAGGAGGACCTGCACGCCCTTCGTGGGTGTGCCGGCCTCCGCGACCGTGGCGTCCTGGAGGTCGTCGATCTTCTCGACCGCCGTCTTGATGGAGAGGAGGTTGCCCGCCTCGAGGGCCTGCGTGCCCGCAGCGCCCCGGTTCACGAGCAGGAACTTGAGGTGGCCGTCCTCCCTGTACGGGATGATCTCGACGCCCGTGGTGTTGTCGATGGCCTCGAGCGCCGCCTCGAGCGCGGCCCCCGTGAGGTAGGCGTCAGCGGCATACTTGACCATGCTTGCTCACCCCCCTCAGGCGACCGATAGCGCCAGCACGTAGGCCGTGACCGCCGCGTTCGTGTCCTTGACGGCCGCGATCCGCAGGGTGCCGCCCTGGGCGATCTCCGCGTTGGCGGGGTTGATCGTCGAGGCCCGCTTGATCGCGTTCACCGCCGCCGTCTTGGCAATGACGTCCGTGATCGCGTTGACGCCGTTGAGGAGCTGGATCGTGTCGTTCGCCGCGTGGGCGGCGTCGCCGGTATTGACGAACCAGAAGTCGATGACCCGGACTTTCCGGCTCATCTCGACGTCGGTGTTCGCTGAGGCATCGGCGACGTCGATGCGGAAGATCTGGGCCATGCCGCCGTAGACGTTGGCATCCGCGACGTTTTTCGCCGAGGACCCGCACACCGCGCTCGTAGCGAGCATGCCTTCGAGGACCTTGTTCGCGCCGATCGCGGTGACGCCGCCGTTCGTGGTGGTCACGTCGCCGGTCAGGGTCTGCTCGGCCGCTGCGCCGTCGGCGCCGCCGATCAGGATCTTGCCGTCGGCGAGCGCGGTCTTGGCCGCCGTCACCTTCTTCGCACCGATCGTGAGGGTTCCGTCGACGCCAAGCGTCGCGTCGCCGCCCACGGTCTGGGCCGCGGCCGCATCGCCGACCGCCCCGACGAGGACCTTCCCCTCGGCGAGCGCGATCTGGGCCGCCGTGACTTTCTTGGCCCCGATCGCGGTCACGCCGCCGGCGCTCACGGTGACGTCCCCGGAGAGCGTCTGTTCCGCCGCTGCACCGCCCGCGGCACCGATGAGGACCGTGCCCTCCGTGAGGGCGATCTTCGCGGCCCCGACCTTCTTCGCGCCGATCGTCATGGCGCCGGTATTGAGGATGGTCGCGTCCCCGGAGAGCGCGACCGCCGCGGCCCCGCCCCCGGCGTCCCCCACGATGATGCTGCCGTCCGCGAGCTCGAGCTTGTTCACGGGAATCGCGCCCGCCTCGAGCGTCACGACCCCGTCCACGTCGACGGTGAGGGCGCCCGAGAGCGTCTTTTCGCCCGCAGCGCCGCCCACCTGGCCGATGAGCACCTTGCCCTGCGCGACGGCGATCTTCGCCGCGGTGACCTTCTTCGCACCGATCGTGACGGCGCCCGTGTTGTCGATGGTGGTGTCGCCGCTCATCGCGACATCCGCCGCTGCGCCGCCGGCGTCCCCGACGAGGATATGCCCGTCCGCGACCGGGACCTGCCCGAGCACGGCGGCTGCGAGTTCTGCCCGCACGGCTGCGATATCGGTCGCGATGAGGGTGTTTTCTCCTGCGATCTTCTCTGTCTGCGTTCCGCCTTCTTCGCGGAGCTGCTGTGCCGATTTAGCTGTATAGACCATGATGTGTGTCTCCTGATGTCAGGTACTGGAGCAGTCCCCTTTCAAAAAAGAGGAATCACGGGCCTTAGAGCCCGTTGTCGGTGATCACGCTGTACGCGTCCTTGACCTTCGCGACCACGTCCACCCAGATCTGCACGATGGTATCGTGGGTGTCGTCCTCGACGTACTGGTGCGTCGAGAGACCGAAGTTCGGCACGGTCTTGACCGTGGTGACGCCCTTCTCGACGGTCTCGTAGGAGATGCTCTGCGGGGTGCCGAAGTTGGGGTCGTTGTGGTAGTAGACGGCGTAGCCGGGGTTCCGGCGGTCGAGGCCCATGATGTCGCCGTGCGTGATGCCCGAGAGCAGGCGATGGAAGATGGGCTTGCCCTCGATGGGCAGCACGATCGCGTCCTGGAGGGGCGTGTTGAGCGCGGCCTCGCGGTACGAGGGGATCTCGCTCCCCACGAGGAAGCCCTCGAGCTCGCCGAAGTTCGTCGAGTCGATGAAGGCGTCCGTGAGCCTATAGGGGTAGCCCTCGCGGATGAAGCCGTTCTTGAACGCGAGCGCGTCCTTGATCGGCGTGGCGCCGGCGGCGCTCCACTGGCCGGTCGGGGTCATGCCGGCATCGGTGGAGCCCGCATCGAGGGTCGCGTAGATCGTGGTATTGAGGTTCTCCGCGATCCAGTAGGCGGCGGAATTGAAGCCGTCCATGATCATGTCGCGGCCCGCGGGGAGGCGGAGCGCGGACTCGTCGAGGCGTATCGAGAGCCCCTCGACCGTGGTGATGGCGGTGGCCTTCGTCATCCGGGTGATCTGCACCTCGGGGAAGTGCGAGGAGGGCGCGGTCATGCGGGGCTTCTGCTTCATCGCATCGGCGCTCTTCGAGTTCTTGATGCCGTACACGACGGGCAGGCCGCCCGAGTCCACGAAGGGCACCATCTCGGTGAACTTCAGGTAGGGTTCCATGACCCGCCGAATCTCGGAGAGCACGACGGGCGTCTGGAGGAACCGTGCATTGGTACCGGAAATCTGTATCGACATGTCTTCTTCACCTCATCCCTGGATGACCACCGGTCCGCCTGTGAATCCAGCGAGGATGCTCACCGTGACGGCGCCGTTCGCGACGTAGTGGAACGAGAAGATGCCCGACCCACCGTTCGCGGCATCCGCGCAGGAGAGCGTGACGACGCCGCCCGAGACGGCGACCGTACCCGAGACATCGACCTTGAGCGTGTCGGGCACGCCCGGGACGATATTCGCGGTACTCGCACCGACGAGGATGGCTTTTTCAATATCCGTAACGCCGAAGAACTTCACCTTCGCGATGCGGTAGTACTTGCCCGCGAGGATCTTCGCCCACGTATCGCCGGCTGCGGTCGTCGGAGCAGTCCCAATCGTCTTGGGCTCGGTGAGGATCTTCCCGAGAATGAGCGTGCCGTTCGTGACGGCCTTGACGACGGGCAACCCCCCAGTGGCCTCGTACGTGTTCTCGCTCTGGATGTCCAGAACGACAATATCGTCCTTCTGGAGCGGCGATGCCGGGACGATGCCCGTGTCGTAATACCCGTCGGGACCGAGGGTTTTCGCGGTCACGGTCGGGGCGCCTTCGTAGAGGATACAGGTGTATTCAGATCCGCCCTGAAGGCCTCCTGCAATGGTCGAAACTACCATGTTATCTCATCCTCCCGGTGCTCTGACGGAGTTCGCGGCTGATCGAGAGGGCGTCGGCCGCCTCCTGGTTCTGATGCGGTTCTCCTTCCTTCTTGCTGGGGCCGCTCTTCCTCGCGTCGAGGAGCTGCGCCGTGAAGGCAAGGGGATCCGTCTCCGCGAGCTGGCGGAGGCTGGCCTCCTTCTCGGGCGTGTCGATGAGGCCCGGCGGGATGCCGCCCTCCTTGGTCTTGAGCGCGGTCCAGGCCTGATCCTTCTTCGCCTTCTCGGCCGCGGCTCGCTCGGTTTTCAGCTGTTCGTTCTGGGCCCGAAGCTCTGCGATCTCCTGATCCTGTGCAGTGAGCGCCGCTGCGGGCTTGGGTTCGGTCTTCGGGGGTTCTGGCATGGGATGCTCCTTTCTCTTCAGGAGGGCCGCGAGGGCCTCGGGCGCGAGACCTGCGGCGCTGGTTTTCTTCTCCACGTAGACCTGCTCGACCTCCGCGGTCTCCCCCAGCGTGGCGACGTTATCCGCCAGCGTATAGGGGGTCGAGAAGAGTTTGCCGGAATCCGGGTGTTCCCAGATCACGGCATCGGGCAGGGTGATGATGGTCCAGGGCATGCGCGGGGTTCCATCGGGCCAGAGGAGCCCGAGGGACGCACCGAGCGCCTTTCTCACGATCTCGATCCGGCCCTCGAGCGACTCGGCGGGCGGAGCCTGGGCGGTGACGGGGGTCCCGCCCTGAGGGGGATCCTCGGCGCCCGCGATGACCGTCTTGATGTCCTGGATGAGTTTCTTCAGTCGGTTCGGTTTCTCGTCGGGCATTGCTGCCTCCGGCTCTTTCTGGGAGAGGATGACGGCCCCGCGGTCGCCGGGCTGGCTGGTCGGGGTCTCTTCGAAAATGAGGACGTGATGGGGGGTGACTTCGCCGTAGAGGCGGTTCTGGCTGTCCTTCGGGCACCAGACGCCAGCCGAAGGCGAGAGCTTGCCCTGGGCGTGGAGCGCGTCCACATCGGCGTCCTCCCAGAGGAGATCGCCGATCAGCTTGGGGTGGCCGGCGATCTCAACGCGGACGTTCGCGGTCGTGCCCACGACCCTCGCGGGCTTACCCGTCTTGGTCGCGATCCTCGCGAGCTCCGTCTCGGGGTCGGTGTTGAAGGCCTCGAAGTCAGGGTGCTCGACCGCGAAGATCACGGGGACCTCGCCGGTGTTCCAGCTCTCTACCGTGGCCTGGAAGGGCTCCTTGGCGTAGAACTTGCCGTTCACGTACCGGTCGAGAAGATGGATGATGGCTTCGTGCGCGTGGCCGGTGAAAGTTCCCGGCTCGGAGAGGAGAGCGCACGCGGCCTCTGCGCCGGGCTGCCTACCCGTGAGACTCGAAGAAGAGGGACTCGGTGAAGGCATTGAATATATTAGCGCGGCTCTGGCTTATATGGGGGTAGAGAAAAAGGTCAGGATTCGCTCTCGTTGGAGGTGGTGAACCGGACCCCTTCGCTGATATGGTTCCACATCGCGATCGCGACGGGCATCACGCAGCAGGGTTTACAATGGTCGCGGCGGAATCGGATCCGGTTGAGCCGGCGTTCGACGCAGATCCGTTCGATGAGGTAGGACATCGCGAGGGATTCCGCGAAGCAGTCGATGATGAGGTCGTGGCAGGGCCACCACCCTTCTGAGGGATCGGGCGAGGGATAGCCCCGATACCGCTCGACGATCTCCGCTGCTTCGGTCCACGACCCCGCGGGATTGAGGACGATGCTATACTGCCCGCCCTTCGGGCACCGCCACTGTGCGAGGGCCGTGATGCGTATCGAGACGAGGTTCTCGATATCGGGCGTCATCGTGGCATGATCTTCCCATTGCCCCGATCCCAGCCGATCATCCGATAGACCGCACGGCAGTCATTGCAGACGAGATCGGGTCTCTGCTCGTCGCCTGGATATCCATCCGGCCAATCATCAGCGGTGCCCGTTGGGGGATCTCGCACAACCTCGTGCAGTCGTGCGCCGCATTGGTAAACCGGGCATCGGTTGTAATGGCGATAGGCCATGACTACCTCACCAGATCGACCGTATACTCGGCGACCGTCTCGGCAGTCTCGCGGTCGAAGAGGACCACGCCATCCCCGCGGATCAGCTGCACCCTGCAGGGGGTCGGGGAGGGCTCGCGTTTCTCGATCCGCAGATAGATCCTGCCCGTGGGATTCTGGAGCGGCCACGAGCCCGCGAGCGCCCTTCGGATAATGAATCCCGATGGTTCGATCGTCCCGGCGGCATAGGCGGTCTGGACCGATGCGAGCCGGCCGCCGTTCGGGTACGTGACGACGAGCCAGAGCGGGGTCGAACCGGCGGCCGCGTCGATCGTGGCGTGCTCGCCGTGGACCTGCCAGCCGTTCCGGGCCCACTCGCCGCAGAGCCACGTGCCGATACTGCCCGAGGACCCGCCACTCGCGATCGGGAGAGGGCAGGGACACCAGCAGGCCGCTGCAGGGGCGGTCAGGATCGCGATACAGAGGGTGATGCAGAGGAGGACGGATCGTCTCATAGTGGTTTTCCCGTGGTAGTGATGAGGGGTTTCATCATCGATTCCAGTCCCAGCGCACAGGCCCGGGAGAGCGTCTCCTGCGAGAGCTCGAGCCCGATCGTCTCGGCCCCGGTCAGCAGCGTCTGGGAGATGAGAACCTGCCGGCGCACGAACTCCTGGCGGCGTTCCTGGAGGTAGGTGATCACGCCGTCCCGCGTTCGCGTGCCGAGATTGTGCATATGATACTTCGCATTGAGGTCGAGCGCGATCTGGGCATACGAGAGGTCCTCGCCTTTCTCGTGGTTCTCGAAGGTCGGTTCGTGCTGCTTCATATACGCGATCTCCTCTGTGGAGTAGCGGATGCCGGCCACGGTCAGGCCTCCTTGACGACCGGGATGAATGCCCGTTCGCAGTTGCTGCACAGATACGAATTGCATACGGTCAATGTACTTAAAGTTTGAAGATCATACACATATCCATGGTACGTGCTGACATTGACCTCCAAAATCTCGTCAACCTGTACAACGGTGGAAAGACCCTCTTGGATCTGGCGCGGCAGTACGGGTGTCGAACCACCTCTATCCGCGACCTTCTCACCTCCGCGGGCGTCGAGATTCGATATAAGCGCCATGTCCTCGATCCTGCCGTCCTCGTCCCCCTCTATGAGGCGGGGCAGACTATCCTCGATCTGCAAAACCGGTTCGGTGCCAACCGCCGTGCCATCAAGAGGTGTCTTACGGGATCTGGGGTCGTTCTGCGGGATCGGCGAAAAATTGCCCTGCTCATCAACGCCCATACGGCTCCTGAAGAACGGGCTCGACGTGCGGAGGCCGCCCACGCGGCTGTCAAGGGCACGCGCCGCCCGATGGAAGAGTTGTGCCAGCGAGCTCAAACGAGGGAGGTTCAGGGGATCGGTATCACAAGGATCGAGAGGATCTGTGCTAAGATGCTGGCCGATCGAGGGTATGAAGGGGTCCCACAGAAGGCGATCGGCCCGTATAATGTCGATGTCGCCCTGTGTGAAGATCGCATCGCCGTGGAGATCTTCGGGGGCCAGTGGCACACGTCGGGCCGAGCCGCCGCACGCTACCAGAAGCGTACCGAATATCTCCTCGATAGTGGGTGGCATCTCGTCGTGATCTGGGTCGTCCGGGACTACCCGCTTGAGGTCGGGGCAATAGAATACGTGGTCGCCCTTGCGGAGCAGATTCGCCGCGGCGAAGCCGTGCGGTGTGAGGATCATATGATTCGGGGAAACGGTCACCCGTCCCGCATTGGCGCAGACAAGCTCCACGGTCGGGCCGTCATACAGGGCTCTGAATCCTGAGACAAGATCCTCCGCCGTTTCGCATCGGGTCTCCGGGAGGACGCAGTTCGGATGCTCGATCTCGTGCTCCCTCGCGTAGGCCACGGTCCACCGCTGCCCGTTCGCCTTGACGCAAGCCTCGCAGCCGTCGCCGTCGAGCACGTCCACCTCCTCGACCTCGGACTCCTCGTAGCGGTTCAGGGATCCCTGGTTCTGGATGCGGGCGATCTCGCTCCTCGCGACCGTGGTGGCATGGGATTTCCGTGCTCCGAAGAAGTCATGGAGCTGCTGGGCGATCGAGTCCTTCGGGTAGGTGCTCTTCCCCGATTCCTTGACGCCGGTCGGCGTGCCGTCCCGGAGACCCTTCTCGATGAGAGCGGCGATCTGGTTCCGGGTCTCCTCGTTCCGGTCGGAGAGCCAGGGCGTGAAGGTCCCGTTGATTGTTGTGCCGCCCTGCTTCGTGAGTTCGACTCGATACTCGCGGGCATACGCGAGGGCCTCCTTGCTCGCCTGATCGATATCGATCTCGAGGCGGAGCGCCTGCGTGGCATCGAGGTCTCCCGCGAGGTGGGCGGCGGAGGCGTGCTTCGTGAGGGTCTGGATATCATCCTCCTCGAGCTCCTCGAGGACGGCGTCGATCGCTTTCTTCGTCGCGGCCTTCACGGGCCCCCTCCGTTCCCCTCATAGTAGAGCCGTGAGCCCCAGCAACCGACGAGGAAGCCCACGATTGCACCGACGATGAACGCGACCGCGATCGCCGCCCCCACCATGAGGACCTCGATCATTCCTCGTCCTCCCCGCGCTCGTTCCGGAGCGCCTTGATGATGCCCTTCATGGCCTTCTCGGAGTTCTTCTCGAGCTCCGCCGTCGTGGCCTCCGTGATATCGTCGATGGACTGCACGCGAGGCCGGGCGGCCGCCGTCAAGGCCTGCGCCTGCAGAGGGGCGGCGGCGGAGAAGGGAGAGGCTGGCTGCGGAAGCCGCGCGTTCTCCTCGGCGAGCGCCACCATCCCCTTCTCGTCCAGCGCCGGGAGGAGATCCTGGGGCACACCTGCCCGCACGAGGATGGCGCGGAACTCGTTCGTGCCGATGCGGCGTTCCTTGCTCCCGAGCTCGGCTGCCTTGAGGAAGAGGTCGCTCTTGTTCGGCTCGGGTTCGGGGATAACGATGCGGACGCGGTACCGGTCGTCCCAGCCGTTCTTGTCGCCGTACTTCTGGAAGATCGCCGCGTAGCCGGTCTCGATCGGGGCCTGCATGGCGCTGATGTAGGAGACGTAGAGGTCGAACTCCGGACCTGATGAGCCGCCGATCAGCGTACCGTCCTTGGAGATGAACTTCGAGGGGCTCCAGAACTGCGTGAGGAACCGGTCGAGGGCGTTGATGGTCTCGAGGGCCGTAGCCGTGGTGGAGATGCCGAGGTTTTCGATCGTGATATTCTTTGGGAGCACGTATTTTACCCCGCGGTTCGCGTTCTTGAGGGCTTTCTTGGCGAGATCGTAGTCGGCCTCCGACCCATCTTCGACGTGCGCGAAGAAGACGCCGCCCGCACCCAGGATGCTGTTCTGCTGCATCTGCGCTGACCATGCCGTTGAGATCATCCGGGTAATCGGGATGAGGGGCTTGATGAGGGGCCGCCCTCCGAGCTCGGGGGTGAGCGGGTTCGTGAGCATCGTGATGCTCTCGGCATCAAGCTCGCGGACCATGTGATCGCTCTGCGTCTGCCAGAACTCGAGCTCCTTATCCTTGTTGACGAGGATGCCGGGAAGGATGGGATTGTAGACGGTGGAGAACGTTGCGCCGCGACCGCGGAAGCTGTAGGGGTCGAGGCGCGTGAGAGCTTTGAGCACGATCTCGCTCGACCCATTATAATCCCAGTAATCATTGACGATGTGCGGGCCCCAGGTGGCCTGATCCTGCCACCCGAGCACCATGGCGTTCTTGTAGTCGACCTTCTCCGCCATGCGCTTGATCGTCTTGTTGTGACGCTCCAGCGCACGCCCGATCGAGGTATCGCCGGTATCGCCCTCGACATCGTAGACCTCGATACGGGGATTCTTCTGGAAAATCATCGTCTGCTGCTGCCAGAGCACGCTCGCGAGGTAAGGATTCTCGCGGGCGTTCTGGATGACGGTCGCGTCGACCTTCTGGTCTTTGTAGATCTGGCCGTCCAGCGAACTGATCCAGTAGTCGCCAACGGGTTTGGTCGGTTTGGCTGTCATCTTTTTGGGCATGGTTACAGGTACTCCTCGATATCGTCGGTGTCGGCGAATCCCCCGCCGATGGTCGGTAATTCAGGCGCATCGTCCTGGCGGAAGTTGTCGGGCAGCGGTGTCCGTCGATTCCCCGCGAGTTCGTTGAAGGCCCCCGCGAAGGCATCCACGACGTCGTCGTGCGGACCGTCCGGGAAGGCCTCGACCTCTGCGAGGAAGACGTCGTTCCAGGGCGCCCGCACGAGGTAGATGAGAAAGTTGAAGGCGGCCCGGGCGGCAGGCGTAGCCCGTGCCTCCTTGGAGCCGCTTGCGGGCACGCCCATGTAGTCCGCGCCCTTGAACTGATCGCGGGCCGCGAGGTAGATGACGGTCTTGCCGCTCGCCCCGCCCTCCTGCTCCTCCCGGACCCGGACCGTCGGACCGTCCTGGGCGGTGACGGTTTTCCGCTTCTTCTCTACCTCGCCGGGATTGCCCTGCAGGCGCACGAGGTCCAGCACGTAGTAGAGACCCCCCGCCTCGGCCATCTTGACGCCCGCGGTCCAGTCGGGATCCTTGCCATTCTTCTTCTTCTTGGTCGCGGCCATGTCCCAGAATCGGACGATGTTTCGAGCCTCTGGAGCGCAATCAACGACCTCGAACCAGTCCCTTCGAAAGACGTTGCCCGCGATGGCGCGGATCTTCCAATTCCCCTTGAGGAGCCGTTCCTGCTCGACGAAGGAGAGCGCCTGGAGGTTGGCTCGGTATTCGGGATTGATGCGTTCGAGAATCGGGTTATCCGAAAGCAGCGAGGGGATGAAGGTAACGCTCTTCGGGGCCCGCTGGTAGCGCTCCTCGAGCTCGTCCCTCGTGTCGGCCCAGACGATCTGGTTGCCGTCCCGGACGAACCAGCGGATCGTCCCCGCCCGGTCCTCGAGAGGGTAGCCGGTCTCCTGATCGATCCACCAACCGATGAATTTCGCAAGCCAAGAGTCCGCGTCGGGGTTGGCGGTGGCCCGGATGCAGGGACGGATGCCGCACGTCGAGCGGTTACGAGAAATCATGTAGAAGAACTGGTATTCCGTGAAATGCTCCAGTTGATCGAAGCCGATATAGCAGATCTGCGCTCCATCGAAGCCGATGCACGTTTTCTCGTATTGCAGGTGGTCGAAATGGATCTGGTTCCCGAAGGGCGGGAAGGTCCAGTCGATCTTCGGCGACTCCCGAAGGATGCCTCCCTGGGAGGCATAGAGTTCGCGGGATTCATCGAGAAGTCCGCCTTCGTTCGTGATTTGCGGGGTTTCTCTCCGAAAGATCACCGCGCCGTAGCCTTTGCACGTGTGAACGTGGCGAAGCGCGTCGAGGAGGAGTCCGAACGTCTTTCCTCCTCCTGCACTGCCTCCAAAAATGATAATATCCGCTGGACATGAGAGAAACGCTTCTTGCGGCCCCTTCTGCGGTTTAATTTCTCGGAGTGTCGCGGCCATTGTCGGGGAGGTAGATGACGATGCGTTCGAGTGGCTGTCCGTCTTTCCCGGTCATCTCGATCTTCGAGTGATCCTTCCGTCCCCAGCGATCGGGGAACCGTCGCTCCAGCCGCCAGGCCGCAGCCTGCCACTGCGTCTTGGCCGCGGTGGCGATGTAGCCGATGTCGACGCTCTCGGATTCCGCGAGGGCTCTTTCTACTGAGTCCGAAAACTCTACGAAAGGGGCCTCTTTCTTCTTCATCCTTGCCCGTGGATTATCGTGCAATCGCTGTTTCTCGCGTGCTCCGCGCCGCAACCAGTCATAGAGGGTGTTCTTGCTGATCCCCGCCAGTGCGGACGCGGTTTCGATGTAATTGCCCAGCGAGATCATGTCCGTGATGGACTTCTGGATCGCCGGCGTGAGTTTTGTCGGCCTCCCGCCGGGGTGCTTAGCCATGCTGCACCTCGCGGACCCGTCCCGTCAGGGCTTCCCAGCGCTGGCAGATGACCTCGCAGTAACGGGGCTCGATCTCGATCGCGAACACCCGGCGACCCAGCTGCTCGCCCGCGACGATCTGGCTTCCCGATCCGCAGAAGGGTTCGTAACAGATCTCTCCCTCTCTCGTATGCTGCTGCATGGGAATCGCGAAGACCTCGACGGGTTTCGATGTGGGGTGGCGGGTCTTGGTGCCGGGTTTTATCGTCGGGATGGTCCAGACGGTCGCGGGATAGTCCGTGGCTACGCGAGGAGGTTTGTTGCCCTTGATCCAGCCGAAGAAACAGGGCTCGTGCTGCCACATGTACCAAGACCTCGTTAGCACGGGCCGATCCTTGGCCCAGATGATCTGCTCATGCACGAAGGCGCCGTGCTCGTTCCAGATCGCCTCGAGGAGAGCCTGCCGGCGCGAGGCATGCCAGCAGTACCAGGCGGCGTTCGATTCGAGCGCGAGCTCGACGGCCTGCGTGATGAAGCCCCGATAGAGGGTATCGGACTGCCCCGACTCGTCCCAGTTGACATCGCCATACGAGGCCGACCAGTCCTTGTTACCATTCCTGCCGCTCATGCGGCGTTCCCAGGACTGCGGGTGATTGCAGCCGTCACCTTCGTGCAGAAGATCTCCAGCGCGGGCCGCAGGGAGTCCGCGACCATGCCGTCCATATCGAGCGCGAGAGGGGGGAGTGTCTGTGCCGAGGTGGCGCCGAGCTGGGCGAGCGACGTCTCGAGGGCGGCTACGAGTTCGGGCGATGGCTTCGGGACTTCAATCTTTGCGTCGACTTTAATCCCTTCGGGCGCATTTTCCGTTGGCTGCACGGGACCCGTCCGGGTCGATGCATCGTTGTGCACTGTTGCAGCCTCGAGGGTTCCCGACATACCGGGCGGGACGCTCTGTTCCCGGATCAGCGTCTGCGCGTCGGTCGTCGCCTCGCTCGTCGGTTCTGACGTTGTAGCCTTTGCGATCACCGTAATACGCTCGCCGACCGCGGATGCCTTGATGTGCTTCTTTTTTCCCGCGTCGTTTCGGTATTCGATGAAGAGGAAGCGGTTCAGGTCCACGACGACCCCTTCCCGCCGTTTTCCCCAGTAATGGAAGGAGACCTGATCGCCCACCTGGATATCGGGCATCAGGGTCCCCCCGCGATCGCGTAGCCCGCCTTCTCGAGGATGAAAGGCACCATGCGACCCTGCTCGGCAAGGAACATGGCCTTCCCGCCGGTGCCGTGCGGGTGAGAGAAGATCTCGTGGACCTGCTCGCGGGTGATGCCCGTGCGGAGGCGGTAGTTCTCCTCGGCCGCGACCGCGATGATGCGCTCGAGGTCCATCCGCGTGAGGAAGGAATGTACGGGCATGCACGTCTGGAGGATGGTGCGGGCTGCCTCCTCGACCTCTTCATGACAGCAGGGATTGACGGCAACGATGATGGCCGCGACCTGCTGGAGGAGCTCGTCGCGGGTCATCGAGATGCCTCCGGCGCGGGTGAACGCGCATGGTGCAGCGGACCCGTCGCACTCGTGGAGTCCCTGAAGGCGGAGGCGCGAGAAAGATGCGGGGGGATCATGAGGATCCCTTTCCCATGATGCTGTTGATGGCGTCCTTGAACCAGCCGAAGTGCTCGTCGAGCCAGGCGCTCCAGCCGTGGCGCCGGATGTATCCCTTCACGTAGTCCTCGAAGGTCGAGAGGCCCCCGATATACGACGCCATGATGAAGGCGAAGTTAGGATCCGAAGGCTGGAGATCCGCGAGCCATAGGAGGATCCCGATCACTGTGCCTATGAGGACCGAGAGGATGGCGATGTCCCACTCGAAGGACTTCTCCTGCTGCTTGTAGTAGCCGCCGTAGGCGTAGACGATGCCTGCCACCACGGGGGCCAGGAATGCATACGGCGCGAGGAAGATCAGGATCTGGGCGTAGAGAGCGCCCAGCAGCTCGAGAACCATCCTACTTCACCGCCTGAGGGAGATCCCCGATCGTGGGGATGACCTTCTCGCCTCTGTTGCCGATGCTCGCGTCCGCTGGGGCGTACTTGCCGAGGTCGCCGATGAAGTGTCCATTGATAACAATCTTCACGGTCCCGTCGGGCCACGTCACGTGGTACTCGTCGAGGTCGTTCTTTTGCGCGTCGACGATCTGTCTCCGCACCTCATCCTTCTGGACCGCGGTGAGGTTGGTCGTCATGGCGTCGAGGTGGCTCTGCAGCATGAGGTGGCCCCAGTTCGCCACGAGGCCCGCGTTGATATCGGCCCACATGACGGGCGTCTCGATGCGGTAGAGGATCTTGCGCTGCGCCTGGGCGTTCGCGACCTGCTGCGCGACCATCTCCCCGTAGGGGTAGGCGCGCTGCTTCAGCTTGAGCAGGGTATCCTCGCCCATCTGCCAGGAGGCTTCCGAGACCACGTCCACGACCGAGATGGGCAGCGTCTTGGTCTTGGTGGGATCGAAGGTGGCGGCCATCTCCTTCTTCTCGAGGGTGGATTTCGTGGCCTCGGCCTTCGCATCCTCTGCAGTCTTTTCCTTTTCCTTTAGCTCGTTGTTCTTGTCCCGGTTCTTGAGCCAGGCGATGAAGACCGTGATCGCGACCGCGAGGATCCCGCCAGGGCTGAAGAACGATACCGGATCAAATGGCGTTACTGACATACCTGGAGCTCCAAGCATGCCTTGGCCGGGCGCGAGGGTCCGTGCAGTCAGGAAAAGGCGTCCGATCAGGGCATGCTATGGAGAAAAGGAGGGCGAGGGAGGGGGATATGAGTTAAAACGATACAATCAGACTGCTATATCTTCGCCATTACGGATTCGCTGGATGATATCGAGGAGTTGTGGCGTATCAATGTTCACCTCGCTCTGGATATCGAGCACGGTCTCGCCCTGTTCGAGCATCACCCGGATACGGGCGATCTTGTGGGCACGGATGGCCCGGTTGACCGTCCGAGGAGCAGCGTTCAGGGCACGGCAGATCTGGTTGAACTCGTAACCGTACTCGTAGAGGGTGGTGATGCGGTCATGCAACGTGAGGGCTTCCTTCGTGATCTTCTCGATGGTGCGGCGAGGGATGGGGGGTGCGAGGGGCCGGCTCATGCCCGCTCCATCGCCTCAAGGAGCCGGGCGAGCGCGATATCGTACTCTTTCACGGCCAGATCGGCATGCTTCGCGGCCTCATCGAGGCGGGGATTCGCCTCCTCCGCGAGGATGGGTGCGATGCACTCGAGGCCGAGGAGGTTGCCCGCGAGAATGGTGGTGCCCGATCCCATGAAGGGATCGAGGACCACGTCGCCCGGAGCGGCGAACCGCGAGAGCAGGTGCAGGGCGTCGTGGATGGACTGCTCCCAGGGGTGGTAGCGCTTCTGCTTCATGCCCGCGATGACGTCGACGAAGATGCGCTTGTTCGGTTTCTTCGGGGCTTTCTGGTAGATGACGATGGGCTTGTGCTTGGCGATCGCGTTCTTCTGGTGCACGAGGATGCTCTCCCGCCGGTTGATCTGCATGCAGATCCAGTACCATTCGAGCCTCTTGCCGAGGATCTGCATGATCTCGTGGAGGTGGTACTGCGGGGCATACGTGATGAGGAAGCCGCTCGGTTTGAGCAGGCGTGGCGCGTGCGTGCCGAGGAGCGCATAGGCCTCGCGGTAGAGGTCCTTGACGTAGGGGGGGTCGGTGAAGATGAGGTCGATGGAGTTCGCGGGGAGATCGGCCATGCCGCTATCGCAGTCCTGGCAGAGGATCTTCATACCTTCTCCGCGACCGTCACGATCGCGCCTCCTTCCTGACCCTCTTGCCCAGCGCGAATGCATGATGCTGCATCCCGATACGGGGATGCTTCCGGACAAGCCCCACGAATGCCCCGTCGAGATTCTGCTGACCGAGCTTCCTCGAGGGGAAGAAGAGGAAGGGCATCTTCCAGCAGCGGTCGCAGAAAGACCGTTCATACGCTGGCTCGTAGTGCTCCTCGCCCTCGATGGGAAATCCGCAGGATCCGCAAATCATGACGTCGCACCTCCTCGCGTGGTGCCGAACTTACCAAGGTGCATGATGGCCCCGCAGATGACACCGTTCCCGTCCTCGCGGAGATCGACGATCATCCGGATATGGTCGAGGGTGGCTCGCTGCTCCATCTGCCCCAGCACCTCCACCTTCACGATCTCCTCGACCTCATCGGACCCTCCGGCGTTCAGACGAGCATACAGGTCCTGCAGCTCCTTCGTGGTGAGGTAGGTCCGGCAGAGCGTTTTTGCATTCTCGATATGTGCTTTTTTGAGTATACCACCTGCTATTTCAGGTGAAAGGGGGATTTTCAGATCGTTTTCTGCGTATTTCCCCTCGCCCCGAGCAGCTGGTTTTATATACTCCTCAGGCTTGGCGATCGCCGTTTTCGACTTCACAACCGGTATTTTTCCCGGCGATCCGAGGTCTCCTTTATATACGACCTTCTGCCCGAACCGCTGATCGTGCACTAAAAGTGCTTCATAGAGGCGTATCGCATAGGGTGCACCGACCTTGATTTCCTCTCGAACTAGCTCGAGAACTCGATCGTCGACGGGCTTTGTTGCCGAAAGTATCGACTGGCAGAGGAGGTCGAGGAGGGCATCGCGGCAGACCTTCGAGGCGTTGACCTGCATCCCCTGAAGGGCTTTATGGAGACGTTTTGGGAAACGAACTTGCAGGAGGTTTCCGTCATACATGGGCGACCACCTCCGATCCACCGGCCGTGTAGCTACACGAGTGTAGCTGCATTTGTGTAGCTACATTTCCGTTGTACTGTCTCTCTCTCTCTAGCTCTCGTTCTCGAGTACTAGGTACTAGGTATATTTCCACTGGAACGCTATGGTTCGTCGCACGGTTTTTCGGTGTACAACGGAAATGTACCGGCAGATTTGTAGCTACAACTTTGTAGCTACAGAGAAAAATCATGGCGATACGCCCCCTTTCAGCGAATCAAGAATTGTCTGTTCTTCTTCTCCCACGAACGTACAGAGTCCCCGAGAGGGTGTCGCTGTCGGATCCCTGCTCTCGACCGCCTTCCGGTCCTCCTGATACTCAAGCTGATCGAGCATCTTCCACTGGCCCTCGTTCGAAATCCAGAGCCACGTGATCTTCGTCCGGTTCTCCTCCTCCCAGACCTTCGCCCAGCGGAGGATCCCATAGAAGTCTTTCTTTCCCCAGACGGGGATCGCGTTGATGATATGTGGGGATTCCGCGAGCCGCAGCGCGATGTACGTCGAGAGAGGTGGAGTCATCGCTCGATCACCTCGATCTCGAATCCCTTTTCCCTGAGACCCCAGAGCCGTTTGCCGTATTTGCCGAGCTCTTCTTTCGTCATCACGATATCATGACGGAGGTCCTCGCCATCGGCGTGCATGAGGCGGCCCGTGCGCTGGAGTTCCTGCTGCCGCGATCCGTAGAGGAAGTCGACCTCGATGATGCGGTCGAGATCCGCGATCGAGACGCCGAGGTCGGCAACTCTCGAGGCTACGATGACCTCGTTCTCGGCGATGACCTTGAGGCGGTTCGTGGTATCGCCGTAGATGAACGGGACCTTCAGTCGCTTCGCGATCTTCTCCCCGAGCTCGAGTGAGTCGCAAAAGATCAGTGTCTTTCTCCCGGGCTCGAGGAGGTTCTTGACCTCCCGCATCTTCGCATCGGCATTCTTCACGACATAGACGAAAACCCGGTGATACGTCCGTCCCGTCTCGACCATGTACTCTTTCCAGTTGATGCCGACGGGAATCCCAGTCAGGGCGAAGATGTAGTTCTCGCGGCCGTCCTCCCTGAAGGGACTCGCAGAAAGACCGATCCGATACTTCGTCGAAACGAGCGCGAGCCGCGAGAACGTGTTCGCGGGAAGTTTATGGCACTCATCGAAGATCGCGAGGGTGAACCGCTGCCCGAGGATTGCACGGCTCGCGTAATTGAGGACGGTGAACCTATCCCACTGCGAACCGAGGAGCTGCTTGATCCGGAGAAGCCATTGCTCTTTCAAGGTCGTCGTCGGGACTACGACGAGGATCTTCCCCTTCAGGTGATCCGCGATATCGAGCGCGAGGTATGTCTTGCCGGCGCCGGTCGGGTAGAAGATCCCCGTCGCTCCCGTCTGCATGAACGTCTCGCGGGCCCTGACCTGGTAGGGCCGGAGCTGGATCGTGCCCGATGGTTCGCGGAGATCCTCCTCCGCGACGGGCCGCGACCGATAGGGGAGGCAGCCGTGCGCGACCATCTCGGCGATGACGTCAAACTCTTTGCCCTTCTTGATCGTCGCGGTCCCGGCGGAGATGTCCTTCAGCAGAGGTCCGAGAATCTCCCGGACCTTCTCTTCCTCCTCGACGGGGAAGTCGAGCCGGTCGCCCACGACCTCGCCATGCAAGTCTCGTTTCGCGTTCACCGCATCGATGAGGTCCTGAGGGGCCTCGCCGAGCCAGCCGGCGTACTGGCTGAACCGGAAGACGTTGTACGTCTCGGTCTCCTGGTGGAGCCAGCCGACCTGGAAATCGATGAACTTCGGGACGACGACGAGGACCTCGTTCTTCTTGAACGGGAGGATGGCATACGGTTTCTTGAAGAAGTGGCGGAGGGCGTCGCCGTCGACGCCACCGACCGATTCGATCGTCGCGACGGTTCGGTCGACCTCCTCCTCGCGCTCCCGGACCTGGCGCTCGACCTCCTCGAGACGGCGCTTGAGGGCGGCGGCTGCCTCGAGGATCCCCTCGATCTCGGCGCCAGCGAAGAGGGCCGCGGAGGGCTTCATCGGGAGACCTCCGAGATGCAGGCCGTGACGCTCTCGCCCTTGAGGAGCCGAACCATCTCGTTCGTCGAGATCACCCGGTCGGGCTGGCGGGGAATGCGGATCACGATCGCTTTGCCGGATCGGCTCATTCTGACCGAGCCCACGCTCTGCGGAGTCTCCTCCGCGAAGAGCGCCGTCTGGGCCGCCACCCTGACCGCGAGATGCGTCTCGACCCGTCGGCCGTGCATGACTTCAAGCAGCATCTCCGTATCGATGAAGTAGCGGCAGTGCTCGAGCTTGAGACTGATTTGGGCGCCCATCTTGGCCGCGGTCCCGCAGGGCACGAAGGTCTTGGTCACGTCCCTCCCTCCTGCTCAAGAGCGACGACGCAGCACGGCAGGGGGCAGAGGTAGAGGATCCGCTTCTTCGAATCCCAGTACGCCCCGACCCAGAGGTCAAACCATGCGAAAAAGAATCGTATCTTCATCCCTGCATCGCCCTCCGCAGGTCGTCCTTGATGTAAAACCGCTTGCCCAGGTTCAGGAGATGGCACGTGACGGATTCCCCGAACGCCCGCCAGTCGATCGCCACCGGAGGACGCTCGTGGTTGAGCATCCCCACCTTGTATTCGTCCACGAACAGATGCGTGGCGTCGATGAGGTCGAGCGTCTGCTTTGCCGAGAAGACGGGCTCCAGCGAGACCCACGTCGGGATGCCGAGCAGGTGTGCCCGCTGGAGGGCCTCGATCCGCTCCAGCGTCGGGGCGGCATGGGGTTCGTAGCGCTGCCGCATCGCTTCGTCCGTGAAGACGAGCGTCGTGGCGTAGGTGATCTGCTTCGGATAGAGCCGCCAGAGATCGACGTCCCGCAGACTCCGGAGGCCTCCCTTCGTGAGAATCGTCACGTTCAATCCTCTCGGGAGGAGAATTTCGAGCGCGTACCGCGTGAGCTCGTAGTAGGTATCGATCCGCTGATAGGGATCGCAGGTGAAGCAGAGGAGGATCGATCGCTGCTCGGCCCGTTGGGCGAGCTCGTCCGCATCCCTCCGGAGGGCATTGAGGATCAGCCGCGGTGCCGGCTTGACGAACGCCTCCGGCGTGATATGCAGCACGTCGGGCGCATAGCAGTACGTGCAGGCGTGGTCGCAACCTCGGTAGAGGTTGACCGCGAGATCCGCATACTCCTTCGCCCGACCTTTCGGTTCGTAGATAACGCGGAGGGTCACGCGATCAGCTCCTCCGGACACCACCTGATGATCTGTGCCGGGAAGGATCCGCCGGCCCGCTTGACGGCCTTCTCGTGCATGCCCAGCAGCACGCGGCCGAGCTCCTCTCCCGTGGGAGGAACGATACCGTCCTTCGCGGCAAGCCGGTCCAGGAGAGTCCAGGGCACGAGGATCGGCTCGACCCGTATCTGATCCACCTGGCAGTACGTGGTATCGGCTGTGAGGCGGATCCCCCCGCGCTCGATCCAGATATCGTCGACCGAGACGAGTGGCCAGTAGGGGGTGCGGAAGCTCCACTTCGATCGGTAGGGCTTTCCCTCCCAGCCATGCAGGCTCAGGAGATCACCGATCGCGAATCGTCGACCGGGCCGGATCGTCTGCGTGCATTCCTCCGCGAGGACGGCCGCAATCTTCGGGGGATACGTGAGGGGAAGGTTGTGCTTCTTCACGTCGACATTCCCCCTGCGCCCTGGGTATCTCTTCGTATCGCACAGTGCATCGCCTCCTCGAGGACGGGACCTATCCGGCCCGAGACCGCGTGCTCGAGGAGTATGTTCTCGGTCCCGCAGATCTCGAAGATCCGCCACGTCCCTGTGGCCTTACCAATCGTCCTGGCCTCGTAGAGAGCGATCCAGCGGTGCACGAAGGGGCAGAAGGGAACGGCCCGAATCTGATCGAGGTCTTCCTTGAACCTGGTCTCCGCGGCCTTCAGGGACTTGAAGGGGCTCGCGGTCCGCTTGACCTGGATCAGGTACAGCCCCCAGGGCAGGCACGCCACGACGTCGAAGGTACCCTTGCTGGCGTGACTGCGTTCCGACCACGCCTGCGGATGGAGGTCCTCGATGGCCCGCATGAGGCGAAGCTCGGGCCGGTACCCGCGCTCGTAATTCTTGTTCGTCACAGTCCAGCCTCCTGGCGAAGGAACTTTCGTCCCCAGCTCCGCGCCCGCTTTCTGGCACGGATGAACTCGCCCTGTTCGGTGTATCGGCGCTGCTCGTAGGTGCGTCGCGATACTTGGCCGCTCATACGATCGCCCCCCAGTTGAACTCCTGCAGGGCGTGGACGTGATCGGAACGGTTGATGGCACTATGGCCGCAGCCGCCCCGCTTGACCGAGCACGCGTACCCGTGGACGCGGAAGGTCTTGCCGAGGTTCTCCCCGATATAGTCGTCCTGGACGAGGCGCCGGCCGCACTCTGCACAACTCCTCCCACCCACCTCGAAGGGCGCGGAGAGCGGCGGGATAAGATGGCGCATCACGGGGAAGTTCGGCCCCTCGGAACTGCTCCAGTGCGAACTCTCGAGGGACGCGACGGTCTCCCGAAGCTGCGTGAGGTCCTCGTGGGAGGGTCGACCGTTCTTCTTCTCGGCCCCCTCCCCGGTGGAGCGGTGCGTGATCTGGCCTTTCTTCGTGATTGTGGCTTCGTTCTTGGCCCGCTGTTTGGATGTCCATGCCTGGCCGCCCCTTCGGCCGGCCTTCTTGGTCATGGGGATCTTGCTTCTCATCAGGATCCCTCCCTCTTCTCCGTGGGCTTGACGGAAGTGACGGAGGGATGTTCTGCGATGGGGACGCTGGGAACGATGCACTCGACGGGGATTTCGATGCGAGCCACTGACTGCAGGGGCATGAAGCAGGCGTCGGGGATCGAGATAACGAGGGCCGTTCGCACGGTTCGCAGTATCTTCTTATCGGGGGAACTAGGGCCCTTCGTCAGGGGCTCGAACTTCTCCTTCAGCGAGCAATCGACGTACTTCTTTCCCTTCTCGTCGATGCCGAACCGGAGGAAGACAGGGAACTCGACCATCAGGATCCCTCCTTGCGGATCGTGATATCCCGGACGATCGTCTGGACCGCGTATCCGGCCTGCTGGTAGACCTGAAAGAAATCCACGTCCGCAGCGAGCGCCTTCTTCTCCTTCTCGAGCTTAGCAATCTCCTCGCGCCGTTCCGAGATCTCGGCCTTGCGGCGGGTGATCTGCTGCTCGATCTCGTGGATCTTCTTCAGGAGAAAGGGATCAGGGTTCTTGCGCTTCTCAAGGAAGGGATAATCCTTCGCGGCCATACAATCACGCCTTCCCCATGCAGGACTCGCAGAGCGTCCTGCCGCCCTTGTTGAGCATCGAGATCCCTTTCTGCTTGGCCGTGACCTCGGCTGTGCAGATCTCGCAGCGATACTTCGCGCCATTCGCGGTGATGGGTTTCGGAGGTACAGAAGGTCCTGCCGGTTGACGTACAGCGGATTCTTCTGTCTGAGGGCCGGCAGGTTGCCTTGCGGGGTCCTTGAGGACCTCGGTCTGCATGGGAGGCGCGATTGCGGGGCGCTCCGCCTGGGTGTTACTGTTCGCCGTATCTGCTCCGCTACCGTTGCTCGTCCGTGACACGCTCCCCTCCGCGGGACGTGCAGGTTCCGATTGAGGAGTCGTAATGGTGGGGTCCGGCAGGGCAAGCACGCGGAACCGATAGGCGTCGATGCGCTCCCGGGTCGCGGGATGCGTCTGGCCGTAGTTCTTCAGGGTCTCGTAGACCGCGGCCTGGACCTCGATTACTCCCTTCGCGAGGTCGGCCTTCTCGTAGTGGCCGTCGATCTCGACCGAGAGCTGCTCGTAATTGTCTACGTTGATCTTGCAGCAGATGACGACGCGGTGCAGCTGCTGGGGCGAGGGCTTCTTCCCGCCCTTCTCCTGGGGTGCGGCCATGTCAGCCCCTCCCTTGGAGGACGAGGACGGGATCTCTCGGTTTGACGGTCGTCATGGCGGCCGTTTCGGCCTTGAGGATCTCAATCTGGATGTCGTGCAGCACCATGAGGGGGCTGGCGCCCAACTCGCGAGCCCGCTCCCGTATCTGGTCGGACTTGATGCGGCACCACTTCTGGTACTCGGTTTCGTCCATCAGCGATCACTCCGGATGCCCGCAAGGGTATCGTGGCCCTCGCAGCCCTCTCCCTCGAGGAGGTCATCGTCGTCAACATAGGGTTCGGGCTCGCAACAGGGACAGGTGCACTCCTCCCCCTCCTCGAGGTCGACCGCACAGCCATGGCAGTCGGGATCCCCGCCGGGACCCACGGGACCGAGGTGCTGGGGTTCATGCTTCTTTTCGTTCCGCTGCATCTGGACCATGCTCCTCCGGAGGACCTTCGCGGCCGAGCGGCTCATGCCGCCCTTCCGACGGATCTGCTGCTTCGTTGGATCAGCCATGGAGGGGCACCTCCTGATCGGTCGTGGCTCTCTCAGCGCTGGCGTTCGCATTGACGATGTCCATGCCGTTGATGAGGATCTTCTCGCACTCCCGGCAGAGGCTAATAGCGACCGGACCCTCCATGAGGGCGTCTTCCGTACCGGGCTTTGCCCGGAAGGACCAGCCCGCGATGACGATATCGGCATCCCCATGCACGCAGAGCATGCACTTCGCGGGGATGGCCGTTGGGGTGAGGCGGTCGCTCATTGATGCCCACTCCCCCTCGCGATCTCGACGCTCGCAGCCCCCTCGATCTCTGTGACCGAGACGACATCCGCGAGACCGTCCTTCCCGACGACCTCCTCGGCCTTCCCGACCGGGATCGAGGCGACCTTCGCGAAGATCTCAAGCCCGAACTTATTCGCGAAGAGGACCGGGATAACTTCACGGACCTTCCGCGTCTTCACCTTGAGGACGTATGTCAGCTTCCCCGCGACCTGCGCGTTCACGCCCTTTCCGCGGGCCTCCATGAGGAGAAACTCGCGGTTATGTCGGAGTTCATAGATCTGCTCCTCGAGCTCCTTCACCTCGGGCCGGGTACGGAACTCGGTCTCGAGCTTCCGGAGTGCTTCGACCTTTTGCTCGATCTCGGAGCTCATATCGTAGATCGCCTGAAGGATCGGTTTCCCTTCGACGGGATCGCACTCCTCACCCTTTTCATAGTGGGTTCCGTTATCGGCCCCT
>Ga0265297_10001365_pt1 | contig 58024 bp, 44 predicted proteins | sample Munlanlwell13791_FD_192502 | JGI IMG/M metagenome (GOLD analysis project Ga0265297, IMG submission 192502) | Leachate microbial communities from a municipal landfill in Southern Ontario, Canada - Leachate well 137-91 | ecosystem: Engineered > Solid waste > Landfill > Unclassified | place...
TGCCCCCGGTTCAAAGGAAAAAGGGGGGCGAAGTAGTGGGTGTAGTTTTGGGTATACGAAGAAAAATCGAACAGGAATAGTATCGGTAATTCATTCGGTTATACGATCAGTTCGATTGCCTTCTCGTCCACCAGTCTTTAGAATCCGTACATACTCTTTCCTTGATTTTGCCATTGTCATTCTATTTTGATCATGCTATTTTTAGAGGCCAGACTTCATGCCAGGGGAACCCGCAGTGCATAATGACAACGAAAGATTTCGAATTATTAAGGAACATTTTAATAAGGAATCTCAGAAATTCGATTCAAATATCACGAACCGGGTTCCTTTTTACGGGCTTTTCATTGAGGCATTAGTCAATGTTCTGCCGTTTAAACATGATGCGACAATCAAGGTGGTTGATCTTGGCTGTGGTACAGGCACCGTAGCTTGCCAGGTGAAAGAAAAATTCCCGAATGCCGAGATTGCATGTGTTGATTTTTCGCCGGAAATGCTTCAGTCAGCTAAAAAGAAGCTCGGCGCCTATAACGGCATTTCCTATTATGAAAGCGATATGCTGCAATTTGATTTCACGGGGTATCATGCGGTTTTATCGTCGCTCTGCCTTCATCATGTCGGTTCTGAGAAAGAGAAGAAAGAGTTCTTTAAGAAAATTCACAAAGGACTTTTAGAGGGCGGAGCATTTTATATATACGATGTGATTTTAGCTTCCAGTCAAGCGCTCCAGGATGTTTACCTTGAAGCATGGAAGAGTTATATGGCGAAGCATTTATCTCCTCAAGAAATAGAAGACACAATCCGAAAATATCATGAAGAAGATAGACCGTTTGCTCTTATGCAAGAGCTTGCACGATTAAAAGAAACAGGGTTTCAAGAAGTTGATGTTATCTGTAAATTTTATAATGGTGCTGTCTACGGAGGGGTTAAGCGGAATAAGGAATGAGGGAAAGATTTCTGTTCGGGCGCAATATGAGAACCTATCTCAAAATCTTTTTTACGCATAGAATCTTTTGGGGAGGTATAGATTACCATAAGAAGTATAATGTTGTCACGGCTGTTGATGAAGAAGGTCGTGTGAGATGCGCCAATTTGCTTTTATGGCTCTATAACAGTATGAAGAAGTTGGAAAAACAATTCCCGAGCTGCTTCGCTGTTCAGAACACCAACGTGTGTTTCATTGAACCCTATTACTCTTGTAGCGCTGGCCTGAATCAAAGGGTTCAACTGTGAGCGGATACTGACTGCCCCATCGCTATTTTCGGGCTGCCTGGAGGTTGAGGGTGTTTTATACGTGAAGAAAAGATAGAATGGCAATTTATCGGGAATCGGTCGGTTGCCCAGCGTCTGAATAAAGTTGCTCTTTGCTCCGATATCAAGCCATGCCGGCACTTTTGCCGGCATTTTTGTTGTCCAATACTGCGCACTGTCACTGCCGCCATAGGGCGTGGAAAAGGAACAGTACATTTTCAGGTAAGAAGGAATCCCATTCTCAGAAAGCCTGTTGATTGCAGATAACGCTACAAGCCCCCCCATGCTATGAGCCACCAGGATGATTTTGGGAGAATGGATTGTAGAGCTGTTTCCAATGTATTGAATGATCTGTGCAAGCACGGCCCCAAGCCTGTCCAGCTGCAACCCGGAAGGATAATAAAAGAAAAAAGGCTGATATTGGCTGCGATCCATTTTCTCAGCATAAAATTTCCAGTCACGCGGCGTGCCGGCTACGCCATGGACGAAGAGAACCATGGTTTTGCTTGGATCATACTCCTCAAGGCTAAAGATAAAGCCCTGGTTGTGATAAATAAATTCAGTTGGATAATAGAGTCCCATGGTACCGTATTGCGGGTCAAAAAACTCGTCATCAAGAGACGAATAAACATAGCTTGATGGTTGTACTGTTTCCCGTACATGAAAAGCAGCTTGTCCCGGGTGGTTTAAATCCAGAGTAATTGTTGGACCTTTCAGCACTGCTCCGGATATGGATTGGTCAGGATTAACGTGCACCAAAGTCCGGCCCACAACCTCATCCGTCTCGAAGTCACCGCTGTTGTCCAGGTCAGCAAGAATAAGAAGTTCATAGTCCCCTTTGGGAAGAAAGGCCATATAAATATCCGTGGATTTCTGAATTTGTATGCTGGCAACCATTTCATTTTGTTGGTATTGGTTGCTGACAGCGATAAGAAGCAGCGGCTCCTTATTCTTCCGTGGTTTGATGATTCGTCCGCTTACGATCAGGGACTTCTCAGGTGCAAGGTTATTCAGAGCTGTCATGCTTGGAATGCCTTTGAACGTAATGCCCCAATGCGCTTTGTAGGCTGCGAAGTTGAGATAACTGCAACCAAAAAGAGCCTGCATAACACAAGCAAGAATAATGATTTTTACAAAACAAATGAGTCGAGCACTATTCATTTGTTGATACATCATCATGAAAAATAATCTCAAGAGGATTGTCCCTTTTGATGCTTAAATTGGTATTCCGTACGTTTGCATTTTACAACTTCGCGGTGATTGTATTAAAAAATGTAACCAATGCCTCCAAGAATCACATCCGTATCCCGGTTATATGATGTGACAACACGGCTCCAGGAAAGCCGCAAACCCCAGTCTGCAAAGAACCGGTAATTTCCTGTTAAGGTGACAATTCCGTCAACGATTCTGATTCTTTCATTTTGAGAGTGACGCCGGTTTATGCTGAAATAGGCACCACCGCCCACGCCCAACGACAACCGATCATCAAAAAAATACCTCGTTCCCCACAGTTGAGTAGCCAATCCGTTCCGCCGCAGCACTTCATTTCCGCCTTCATTTAACCAAGAAACAGTCAAATCCATAAAAGCGAGGAGTCTTCTTCGGTATTCAATACTCCTCGCATCAGCGAGTTCCGATCCGAAACTGTTCACGATAGTTTTACCCAAAAAAAAGGTTACTTCATTTTTGAAAGCGTTTTGTTGAAACGATGCTTTCTGCTCAGTTAACGTTGCTACAGAATCGAACCGATACCCAATTCCTCCAAGTAGTGATACCGTGTCGAAACTTGGCGAAAATTGATTCCAATTGGTACGTACTTGTACATACCATCTGTTCGTCAGATACCAGGAAGCATCGCAGCTCAGAATCATTCCCCAGCCATGATCATTCTCCCAGTCGGATCCCTCTGAAGAGCGGGTCGTATCGTAATAAAAGAACGGTCCGACTCCAGCTGAAAGAAGGAGGTGTTTTTCCAGGAATGCAGTCCGAGCCCAGAGCTGTACGATATGGCCATCTCGATGATGGTTTTTGATATGGCCTTCATTCAAGTATGAAATACTATATGCAATGTGTTCTCCCAGTTTGTCTCGATATTCTATCTGCCATGCATACGAACGCTCATCGGTATTTGTGTAGTCCTGCATCCCTCCACCGAGAACGGTCAGTTCCTGGGCTTGCACAGGGCAGGCGGCAACAAGAATGATACAGCACAAAATCTTCGTTATTCTAACCAACATGCAATTTCTCCAGCGGTAATATGCAACATCGTATGCCTGTGCGTGGATGCTCTCTTTTTAAGTTTAACAGAATATCTTTTACGCCGGCGGTATCTTCGTTTTTTACGACGACAGACAGGATATTGTTTTCTCCGGGCAAAACTCGTGACCCCAATTTCGGTTCAGTTTCGTTTCCACAAGCCAAAACGCTTGTCCCTGTGATTTGAACCAATTATCATCCTCGTACGGCCAGATAGATGATGAGGCACAGAACTATCAGACCAACCCAGATGCACCATGACCTTTTGCTCAGGAATATCGGAGAAATGCTTTCCCGTATCTTTGCTCGTATCGTCTTCATATGAACTCCTCGAATAGAGAAAACCTGTTTAGACGCTTCCGCCGCCGAGGACTTTGTAGAGCGTTACCTGATTTATAAGCCGGGCAAGCCGGACTCCAATCAGGCTCTGCTGGGCTCCGTAGAACGAACGCTGGGAATCGAGCACGGCAAGATAACTGTCCACGCCTTTTTCATAACGGGCCTGGGAGAGGCGATAGCTCTCGGCAGTTGCATTCGTGAGCGACTGTTGAGCGATTATCTGATCATGAAGGGTGCCGCGTTGTGCAAGTGCGTCAGCAACTTCCCGAAAAGCGCTCTGGATTGCTTTCTCATACTGTGCGACTGCAATTTTACGATCAACATTCGACACGTTCAAATTAGCTACATTTTTTCCGCCTTCAAATATCGGCAGGGTGATCTGAGGCATAAAACTCCATCCCATAGTTCCTCCTGTAAAAAGCCCGGATAATTCCGTGCTGAAGGTTCCTATGTTCGACGTAAGCAAGATGCGAGGGAAAAACGCCGCGCGTGCTGCGCCAATATTTGCGTTTGCAGCTTTAAGCGTATGTTCTGCCTGTATGATGTCAGGACGACGCAGCAGGATGTCCGACGGGAGGCTGGTATTAAATTCTTTTAACGCAGTAATTTCACTCAGTCCGTTTGGCAAAACATTCCGGGGGATCTGCGAACCTATCACGAGCGCCAGCGCGTTTTCATCCTGGGCCACGAGATTTGTGTAGCGGGCAATGTCCACTCGAGCTGTTTCGACGCTCGTCTGCACTTGATACAAATCGAGCGCAGATGAAATGCCGGCTTCGAAACGGCTCTTCGTCAACCGGTAAGAAGCTTCCTGGTTTATAAGAGTATCCTGGGCGAGTTTCAGGCGTTCACGGTCTGCAGCAAGGGTCAGATAGGTCCCAGCAACCTGGGCAACAAGGCTGATTTGCATGCTTCGCCGGGCTTCTTCAGTCGCGAAAAATTGTTCCAACGCCTGGTCCTTCAGGCTCCGTATTCGGCCAAAAAGATCGAGTTCATAGGCGCTGAAACCAAGACTGACACTGTATTGGTGAAGAGTCATTGGCTGGCCGGTCTCTGAAATGCTCTCGGGCACCCGCTGGTGTAGCCCGCTGCCGGATGCGGCAATGGTCGGAAAGAGGTCAGCTCGCTGGATTTGATACTGAGCCTGCATTCTTTCGATAGTGAGCGCCGCAATGCGCAGATCACGGTTATTGGCCAGAGCAAGCGTAATCAGTTTTTGGAGCTGCGGATCAATAAAGAACTCCTGCCAGGGAATATCGGCAGTCGTTTTTCCCGACGCATCGCTCACAATATTTTGATAAGCCGGACCACTTGGCCACGTGTTCGGGACCGGGGCATCCGGCCGAATGTATTTCGGCGCCATGGTGCAGCCAGACACAGACAGGACGACAATCATTCCGATCAATAATAGCAACAGGTTTTTATTCATACTGGGAGGGTCCTCCTGGTTGATGTGTATCAGTTATCCTGTCCCTTTTCTTTTTTTTGTATTTGCCAATGATCTTTTTAATGAGTGCAGAAAAAAATGATTTTATTTTAGCGCCTCCGGCTGAGTGGTGTTTGCCAAATGTTTTTTCGATCACCACATAGAAGAGTGGTGCAAAGATTGTAACTAAAAAAGTGGAAGTGATCACACCCCCCAGCACTGCAGTACCAATAGCCCTTTGTGCGCCTGCGCCTGCCCCGGTTGCAACGGCCAACGGCAGAACCCCGAACCCAAAGGCTAGTGAAGTCATAAGAATGGGGCGCAGCCGCAGCCGTGCCCCTTCCAGAGTGGCATCGATGATATCCATTCCTTCGTCTACCCGTGTTTTTGCAAATTGGACAATGAGAATGGCATTTTTGGTAGTAAGGCCCAGCGTTGTCAGGAGCCCAATCTGGAAATAGACATCATTCGGCAGTCCTCTCAGAGAAGAGCCGATTACTCCTCCAATGACACCAAGGGGTAAAGCAAGCAGGATCGAAATCGGAATGGGCCAGCTCTCATACAAGGCAGCCAGGCAAAGAAAGATTACGAGAATTGAAAAAGCATACAACAGACCTGCTTGCGAACTGGCCTGCCGTTCCTGGAATGAAAGTCCAGTCCAGTCATATCCGATTCCCTGAGGCAGCTTTTTCACGAAGTTTTCCATGGCTTCCATTGCTTCTCCGGAACTCCTTCCGGGCGCAGCTTCACCGAGGATATTGATGGAAGGAAACCCATTGAAACGTTCCAGTTTGGGAGACCCGGAAGTCCAGTGGCCCGATGCAAAGGATGAAAAGGGAACCATCTTGCCAGCGTTGTTGCGGACATGAAACCGCTTGAGATCACTCGGCAACATGCGGTAAAGAGAGTCAGCCTGGATATAGACTCTTTTTACGCGTCCTGCTTGAATAAAGTCATTCACATACGAGCTACCGAATCCAACGGAAAGCGTATGATGGATTGAGGTGATGGGCAGACCGAGTGCGCCGGCCTTCTCCCAATCCACAGTAATCCGATATTCAGGCACATCTTCCTGGCTATTGGGCCGGACTTTGGTCAATACCGGATCTTTTGCTGCCATCCCGAGGAGTTGATTCCTCGCTTCCATCAGCTTGGCATGACCAAGTCCGCCACGGTCCAACAATTGAAAATCAAACCCCTTTGCCTGGCCAAGCTCTACCACAGCTGGGGGCGCGAAAGCAAATACCATAGCGTTGCGTATTTTGGAAACTTCTTTCATGGCTCGTGCTGCCACGGCAGTAACCTTTAAATCATCACGATCCCGGAGGTTCCATTCTTTAAGCTTCGCGAATGCCATGCCTGAATTCTGTCCTCTTCCAACGAAGCTGACACCGGAAATGGTCATAACGGCTTCGACGGAATCTTTTTCGTGTGTCAAGAAGTAATTTCTGACTTCGTTAAGCACTTTTTCAGTCTGCTCGAGGGTCGAGTTTGCCGGCAGCATGGCCTGAATCATCAGGATTCCCTGATCTTCATCCGGAAGATAAGCCGTTGGCATCCGTTTAAAAAGAAAACCCAGGAGCGCCACGATTACGAGAAAAATTACGACATAGCGGATTTTGTTTGCAAGGGATCGCCCTACCAGATGCATATACTTGTCTCTCGAACGAAAAAAGAGGCGGTCAAACCATCGAAAAAATGGCCGCATAAATTCAATTCCACCTTCTGCGGGTTCATGTCCCTTTGGCACTGGCTTCAAAAACGTTGCGCAGAGGACCGGGGTTAAAACTAAGGCGACGATCACAGACAGAAGCATGGAAGATATAATCGTTACAGAAAATTGGCGATAAATGACACCGGTGGATCCGCCGAAAAACGCCATAGGTCCGAACACTGCCGAGAGCACTAAACCGATGCCGATTAAGGCGCTCGTAATCTGATCCATCGACTTCCGTGTGGCTTCACGCGGTGAAAGTCCTTCTTCGCTCATAATCCGTTCAACATTTTCTACCACTACGATTGCATCATCAACAAGGAGACCGATCGAGAGCACCATGGCGAACATGGTTAACATGTTGATGGAAAATCCGAAGAATCCGAGTATCGCGAACGTCCCCATGATCACGACCGGCACAGCGATAGTGGGAATGAGGGTTGCCCGTATATTTCCCATGAACAGATACATAACAATAAAGACCAGGAAAATTGCCTCAAAAAGAGTCTTGACCACCTCGTTGATAGCCACCCTGATATAGGGGGTGGTATCATAGGGATAAACGACCTTCATGCCCGGTGGGAAAAAATGGCTCATCTCCGCCATTTTTGCTCTAACATTATCGGCGGTGTCGAGGGCATTGGCTCCCGCTGCCTGCCGGATCGCCAGGCCGCTCGAGGGCTTGCCATTATGCGTAACGTTTACATCATAAAACTCAGTACCAAGTTCTGTTCTTCCCACGTCTTTAATGCGCACCACTGATCCATCGGTATTTGTCCGAAGCGGAATTCGGGCAAATTCTTCGGGCGTCTTAAGCATGCTCTGAACGACAATGGGGGCATTCAGGCGCTGCCCGGGTATTGCCGGCGCTCCACCAAATTGACCAGCGGATACTTCCACATTGTAGGCGCGAAGGGCGGTAATGACATCTTGAATGGTCATTTTATAATCGGTCAGCTTATCAGGATTGATCCAAATCCGCATGGCATACTGGCTTCCGAATATTTCCACTTCGCCTACTCCCGGGACCCGTGAAAGCACCTTCTCGAGATTCGATGCGGCATAGTCGCGCAAATCATAGCCGTTCATGCTTCCATCTTCCGAGATCAGGCCTATGATCATGAGGTAGTTTCGAGTGGATTTATTTACCTTAATACCTGCTTGCTGTACCACATCGGGCAGACTTGCCATGGCAAGCTGAAGCTTGTTCTGTACCTGGGCCCATGCGAGATCAGGATCCGTACCCGGTGCAAATGTTAATTCAATACGGGAAGCACCAGCTGAGTCGCTTTGCGCCGAAAGATACAGCAATTTATCGAAACCGGTCATCTTCTGTTCGATAATCTGGGTCACGCTGTTTTCAACGGTTTCTGCCGATGCTCCCGGATAAAAGGCGGTAATGGCAATGGAGGGCGGGGCAATGGGTGGATACTGTGATATAGGCAGGTTCTTGATACCCAGAAGGCCTGCCACCATCAAAATAATAGCGATTACCCATGCGAAAACAGGGCGATCTAAAAAAAATCTTGATAACATTATTTGACCCCATCCTTCTGCTTTTTGGACTGCTTTTTAGTCTGCACTTCAGAACCGGATGTTGCTGCAGCAGCCGTCTTGTTTTCAATGAATGGCACGGTTTTTACCGTAGTACCGGGTCGCACTTTTTGCATGCCTTCAACAATCAGGCGATCTCCTGACGACAATCCTGAAACAACGAGCCATTGGTCACCTATGGCGCGGTCAAGTATGAGCAGCCGCTGTTGAACCGTGCCGGCATCATCCACAACGAGTGCAATGGATTCCCCTTTTGGATTGCGGTTAACTCCCTGTTGAGGAATAAGGATGCCTTTTTCGGCAATTCCTTCATGGATAACTGCACGCACGAACATCCCGGGCAAAAGCGTATGACGAGGATTAGGAAAGACGGTACGCAAAGTAATGGAGTCGGTGCTCTGATCAACCGTTACTTCAGAAAACTTCAAGGTGCCTTCTAAGGAATAGGGAATCCCATTTTCCAGCAGGAGTTTTACTTTTGCGCCGGTTCTCCCGGATTTTTTGAGTTGACCGCTGGCCAACGCTTGTTTCAGACGCAGCATTTCAGAACTGGATTGGGTTACATCAACATAGATAGGATCAAGCTGCTGAATGGTGGCGAGCGCTGACGGCTGGCTTGCAGTTACCAATGCACCGGTGGTAACTGATGATCGTCCGATTCGACCTGAGATAGGAGCGGCAACGCGGGTATAGGCCAGGTTGATGCGGGCTGTTTCCAGCGCTGCCCGGGCAGATTCCACATCTGCTGCAGCTTGCTTGAGTGCAGCAGTTGCATTTTCATAATCCTGCCGACTGACAGCTTGGATTTTTATGAGTTCCTCGAAACGTTGTGCCTTGAGTTGGGCAGGGATAATGTTGGCTTCCGCCCTGGCTAATGTAGCTTTTGCATTGTTGTAAGCTGCCTGGTACATAGCAGGATCGATCTGATACAAAATATCTCCCGCCTTCACATCAGAACCTTCAGTAAACAGGCGGTTCTGAATAACGCCGTTTACCTGGGGCCTTACTTCCGCTAGAAGATGTGCTGATGTCCTGCCGGGCAATTCCATGGTAAGCGCTACTCGCTGCGGCTTAACCATTATGACCGAGACTTCCGGAGGGGGTGGGGGTTGTTTCGGCTCCTTCTTACATGCGGGCAGCATAAAAAAAGCAACCAACAGGACAAAAATAAAAATTTGATTCTTGTTTCTTTTATACATATCCATACCTCATTTCTTCCTAGAGCAGCTGATATGAATGAACGATCTCTCATACATAGTTCTAGTATAAATAAAAAATTTGCACTCCTGAATTATTAACGTTTAACCGCATCCCAACAAGCACCAACGATTTGATCTATTCGATGATCATCCAGCTTAATGAATCCTAAAATATGATTTCTTGCTACAGCTACTAATGCCCCAAGTGCAAGCGCAAAAAAAACCGGAAGCTGCACGTCCTTGATTAACTGGTTTGCTTTTCCTTCCCTATAGAGTTCTTTTAAAATATCAGTTTTGCCGGTTTTATTTTTTTCTGCAAAAAGCCTTTCCCTCCGCACGGCAACTCCATAAGGGGAATTATGGAATTGTTCAACAAACCGAAAAGCCATTGGATTTGCAATCAGGTATTTCAGTAATTTTTCCCCGATGTGTGAAAACCTTTCTTTAATCGGCTTTTCTTTTTGATAATTCGCTATGATAGCTTCAAAGATTCTGTTTTCAATTTCGTAATAGAGCTCATTGACAAGCGCGTCTTTATTTTCGAAATACCGGTAAATGGAACCAATAGCCACATTGGCTTTTTCTGCAATCATGGCAGTCGGCGCCCCATGGAACCCATGCTCTGCAATGAGCTCAAGAGTCGCCTGCATGATCTCGTCCCGCTTAGTTTTTTTCAAATGGCCCATTACGCACCTCTCGTGAGTGAATGTTCACTCATTTTATCTTAAGTATTCTCCTCAGTCAAGAGTAAATATGCTAAAAGAAGTGCCAGGATGTAATTCTAATGTTTAACTCTCAAAGTGTAATCCCAAATTGCTTTCTTGCGTAATATATGTTACGATTGAACATGGCAAGATTGCTTAACAACAGCAAAACTATGACTGCGTTCCTTTGTGATATCAAATACACCTTCGCAATCATATCACCTCAAGCGCCCTTTGTTCCAAAGCCAGTGGCTTTGGTTCATAGCTGGCGGAGGCACAATATGTAACGAATATCAGTTTGCATATTGTTTTTGTGGTATCCAGCCAGCAGAGCATCAAACGTCTGCTGGTTTTTTTAATAAGTATTGCACCAGTTCTATCGTTGGTCTTGCAGTCGCTTTGTAACACGTGCATTCTCTTTGCGCTTCGGAGGAGAATGCGAATAACCTTGAGACTGTTTAAACAGGAGAAAAATGGCAATGGAAAAAAGGACGATCTATATAACAGAATTTGACATGGAACGATTGAAAAAACGGCTTCTTGAGTGTGATACTATTCCTGAGCGGGATAAGGAGCATCTGGAGGAACTCGAACAGGAATTAATGAATGCTGAAATCGTTTCGCCGCAGGCAATCCCGCCAGACGTCATTACCATGAACTCCTCTGTTCGTCTGAAGGACCTGGATACAAAAAAGGAACTCACTTATACGCTCGTCTTTCCCGTTGATTCAGACTCGAGACAGAATAAGATTTCCGTTCTTGCTCCCGTAGGGACTGCGATGATCGGCTATCGGGTCGGGGACATCATAACGTGGGAAGTGCCAGGAGGGCAGCGGCGCTTGAAGGTAGAAAAAGTGATTTATCAACCCGAAGCGTCCGGAGACTACCACCTCTGATCTGTATTGAAGTTCTTATTTGTGAAGTGCTGCGTTAACGGTTCATCGTGCTTGCATCAGGCAGAAGTACGTTTTTTATTGAACTGGATAATCAAGTTTTACGGTCTTTTTTTGTTTTGTCAACGGGCATACAGGACTCACAGTAGAGTCCTGTATCACTGACGCGGCTGGGATGCCAGCGGATGGTGCCTGATTCAGTTTTCATGCTTAATCTTTTCCCACAGATACTGCAATGAGATTGTCTGGTTTTCGATTGCATTATGCTTTCCATCCTTTTTTTATAAATCAAAATGTGACATAATGGCTACTCAGATTTGATCTTCTTAATATATCGGCTATCCGTAAACATTCTTTAACGAGAAGCTATAGAAACTGCCATATTATGACCTTTCTCGATTAAATTTTCAAGAGGAGTATTTTATTGCATTCGGATGTTATTATTATCGGCGCCGGAGCATCAGGCCTTTTTTGCGCTCTCCAATGCGCGAAGCGGGGACGGACGGTTCTGGTGCTTGACCATGCTGATCGTATTGGGTCAAAAATCCGTATTTCCGGCGGAGGACGATGCAATTTTACCAATCTGCGTGTGAGTGCAGATTATTATTTTTCTCATAACCCTCATTTTTGCAAATCCGCATTAGCCGGTTTTACTCCGCAGGATATTCTATCGTTTGTTCAAGACCACGGTATTACCTATTATGAAAAAGAAGAGGGGCAGATATTTTGTGTAAACAGCTCCCGAGATGTTATAGATATGCTTGAACAAGAGTGTGTCAATGCAGGAGTAAAAACAATCCTTCAATGTGCTATAAGTTCTGTCACCAGAAAAAATGAATTTATTGTAGAAACCAATAAGGGTACATTTTCTTCTGAATCATTGATTATTGCAACCGGTGGACTTTCATATCCCGTGATAGGAGCAAGCTCTTTTGGATATGATATTGCACGGTCATTTGGCATTGCGATCACTGATCTAAGGCCGGCGCTTGTTCCGTTTGTGCTTTCTGATCAGGAGCGCAGTCTCTGTAATGAACTTGCAGGTGTTTCGCTTGATGCTGTGATAACGTACGGTCGCCGGAAGTTCAAAGGGTCATTGTTGTTTACGCATCGAGGATTATCCGGTCCTGCTGCTCTTCAAACTTCACTTTTTTATGATTCGGCTCTTCCGCTCAGTATTGATCTTGTTCCTGATGCGAATATTTATGATGTTCTCATGCAGAAAAGAAAGACCAAAGCAGAAATTCAAAATCTGCTGGCTGAATATGTCCCGAAGCGGCTTGCGAAAATAGTGTGCGATCGCCTTGATATAGCAAAGCCAATCAATCAAATATCTGACAAGGATATCAGGTCTCTTGCAGATTCACTCCATGCATGGAAGGTTATTCCCAAAGGCACGGAAGGATATGAGACCGCTGAAGTGACAGCAGGCGGCGTTGATACTAAAGAGCTTTCTTCAAAGACCATGGAGGCGAAAAAGCAGGCTGGTCTTTTCTTTATAGGCGAGGTCGTTGATGTGACCGGTGCATTAGGTGGTTATAACCTTCACTGGGCATGGGCTTCAGGGTATGCGGCCGGAAAACATGCATGAAACCTTACTAAATAATCTTCCTTTAGGCTATTTAAAAAAACACGAAATTGTCATTTGAGCGTAGTGAAGAATCTTGCTTCCAGAGGCTTGCGATCAGTTCGTTGCCCAACCATTTTAACAACCTATTAGAAAAAATAATCCTTTATAGCCTCCACTCTGCAATAAACACTACTATAATTTTCATGGAAGAGAAATTTAATATCTATTCTACGTTTGTCTCGTGGAGTTAGAAATGCCTAATAATAAGGTAAGACATTACCGTACGGTATGGCTAGTGGCATGGTTTGTAACAATGTTTTTCACGACTACGATTCTTATCGGGAACAATTCTATAAACTCTTTTCAGAATAGTAAGGTACAATCATTTCATCATTTAATGCATGATGCAATGATCGTGATGAATCAGCGAATGGAACGCGCTCCCATGACCGGCGATCCTGACCATGACTTTGCTGCCATGATGATTCCTCATCATGAGGGAGCCATTGATATGGCAAAACTGGAATTACTTTACGGGAAGGATCCTGCACTGCGCAGGCTCGCCCAGGAAATCATCGTGACGCAGCAGCAGGAAGTTCAAGTTATGCAGATGCGTTTGAAGCAATTAAAAACAAGATAAACTGTGAGCTCTGTGGTTAAACTTTTGACATTACTCTTCACATAAAAGGAGATTACCATGAAATCATTCATTCAAAAACTGATATTCGTTGTACTAGTTATATTACTGACTGTATCACTTATAAACGCAGGACAAGTGCCCGGTTCTGCCAACGCGCCGGATATTCCTATTTCTTCACATGATCGTATTTATCTTGCTGATCAAACCTCGAACACGGTCTCCGTAGTTGATCCGGCTACCGGGAAATTGCTGGGCGTCATTCGTCTTGGTGATCCTACTCCTGGCAATTTAAGTCCGCTATACAAAGGCCAGCTCCTGGTACACGGCATGGGATATTCGCCGGATCATCGCACACTTGTAGTTGTCTCGATCGGTTCTAATTCAGTTGCTTTCATCGATACCGAGACGAATAGCGTTAAGCATATTACCTATGTTGGCCGTTCTCCGCATGAAGCAATGTACACACGTGATGGAAAAGAAATCTGGGTTGCCGTACGCGGAGAAGATTTTATCCAAGTGCTTGATGGAAAGACCTATGAACCAAAGCGGCGAATTAAGATAGCAAACGGCCCCGGCATGACCATCTTTTCACCAGATGGTAAATATGGTTATGTCTGCTCGAGCTTTACTCCCGAAACAACGGTGATTGACACCAAGACTCATAAGATCGTGGGCCGAGTAAAGCAGGCTTCGCCTTTCTGTCCGGACATTGCAGCTACTCCAGACGTCGAGCAAGTCTGGTTTACACTGAAAGACATTGGGAAGACACAAGTGTTTAATGCCAAGCCGCCATTTAATACCATCGCCGTTCTCGAGACAGGGCCTATTACTAATCATGTCAACATTGTAAGGAATGCCAATGGCCAATTTGCTTATGTCACCATCGGGGGGCTTAATGAGGTAAAAGTTTTTACTACGAGTGACAAACCCAAGCTTGTTGCCACAATTCCGACCGGTGAATTGCCTCATGGTCTCTGGCCTTCTGGAGACGGCACGCGTATTTACGTTGGGTTAGAGAATGCAAATGCAGTAACAGCGATTGATACCATGACCAATAAAGTAGTTGGTACGATTAAGACTGGTCAATCACCACAGGGAATGGTTTATATTCCAAACGCGGTTTCAAAAGGTACTGGTACAGAAAACCTCTCACCCATAGGCAGTTCTGGGGAAGCAATACACCTAAGCCTGGTTTCAATCGGGACGGGAAAATTGCAGACCACCGTGGCAGTGAATAATCAGGGATTGATCGACCTGCTCGAGGCAGCGGTTACAGGTCTTGAACCAAAAAAACCGTATTTACTGGCACTTGCCAACAATGCCGATGGATCAGGAACGCTTGAGCCCGTGGCGAAGTTTATGACCAATCCGAGTGGGGCAGCTGTGGTCGTTACTGTTGGGCCATTGCGTAAGGTAGTTAAAAGCGATAAAAGTACTGAACGGCGTTTTTTGGTAATAGCACCGTTGAGTGAAGATAAGCCTGGTTCGCCGGTGCAAGTGCAGCGGTGAGGATTTGCAGTTTTGGTCAGGGTCTGTTTGGGTTGTTCCTCTGATCGATAGGACCCACAAGGGTTGAAAAGAATGTCGGTATCTCTGATTCGAATGCGAGTTGTTTACCGCTGAATGGATGTTTAAAAGAAATCGATCTGGCGTGAAGCGCCATGCGTGGTTGTGTGTCACTGGCTTTCCCATACTTTGTATCGCCAACAATCGGATGTCCAAGACCGGCGAAATGCACTCGTATCTGATTCTTTCTGCCCGTTAAGAGGACTACTTCCAATAAGGACAATCCTTTCGTTACCCTGAGTACGTTGTAGGCTGTCTGTGACAGCCTGCCTCTTGTGCTGTCAGACGTAGAGTAAACGCTATAGTCTTGGTTTTCCGCCAAATAGGTTGTAATGGTCCCCGAACTTTTTTCAAGCTTGCCATGAGCCACGGCAAGATATTTTTTCTCTGTTTGTTTCCACTGAGCTTTCAAGCGATACATTGCTTCTTCGCTCTTTGCAAAAATGAGCGTCCCTGAAGTGTCCCTGTCGAGTCGGTGAACAACGAAAAGACGTTTTCGGCTTCTGCCGCAACCCTCGCGGATATAATCTGTTAACAAGGAATGTGCTGTGCGCGATTTTTCCCTCTCCGTAGCAACGGTCAAGAGACCTGCTGGTTTATCCACCACAAGAATTTCCTTATCCTCGTAAAGAATTCCGAGGCCGTTTGATATAAACCTAATTTTTAAAGTTCGTCGATTGCCCATAGCAAGTCTTCTGTAATCGATTACCCGATGTTGCCATGAATCGAATCATGACCTGGTTGATTTGAATGGGAAGTTAAATGTTATAGACCTGGCCCAAAGACGTTGTGATGACTCGGCTGTTGACCAACTATTAGCATGGCGTCGGGTTTCGCAGAGCCTGCCCCAGCAAGACTTAAGCAGGGGTTCCACCTGACCTACAAACGTGATATTTGCAATCATTGAACATGTCGTCTGTCATACTTTCCAAACTAACGCTCCGCATAACCGGCTGGCAATTCCGCTGCGCTTCATTGCCAGCCGAGTGCAGCGCCTTGTTAGCTGCTTTTTCTTTTTGCTGCATCTCGAATTGCTTTTTCGATATTGTCATCTTTCAATTCATATTCACTTAAAAGATGCACATTGTCATGTTTGACGTGAAGTTGGCCTTCGTTTCCTTTGTTCCCTCGATGCTGTCCTGTTGAGTATAGTGGATTGTTTAGAACTTCATCGGAGTTCATTATCCATAGAACTATTTCATCGCGGAACACGGCAACCCAAATGAATACATCACAGCATTGCGGCTTTAACTGCTGAAAGTTCATTAGAAACCGCTTTTTGGTATGCCGTGACAACGCTTTCATATAAAGAGGTTCTTCGCTATCGCTATCGACACCTCTTGACGCTTTTACTTCAATGGTAATTCCATCGAGCCAGAGATCATATTCACCTGAGTAATTCGGATCTATTTTCTTAGATGGCTTTTTCAGCTTTGAGCATTTACCTTGGACATAGGTTTGAGCAAACTTTTCACCAAACCCACGAGGTGCAGAAATCTCGAATATCCAAAGGTTTGGGTTTTCACTAATGTATTCAGTGCGTATTTCGATATACTGATCATAGCTCATGCCGCCCTTATCAATGAGGTTGCATATCAGATGCTCGTATTCATTAAATGGAAATATTGATTGATCTTCCTCGACCATCGCAAGAACATCATCTAGATTACTCCGCGATCCAGTAAATGAAGCGATTATTCTATCTCTTAATTCGGTAAGCTCCATTGTCCTTTTTCTCCATGTTAAGTTGTTCTATATAGAGTGCCTCATCGAAACTTGATTCACCTTTTAGAAACTGGCTGTGAATCGGAAGTGACTCCAAATCGCCTCTCAATATTTTGTGCGTGTTGAATATATTTGAAAATGCCCAATTCATAAAGTCACTGCTCAAAAGCTCACCGAGCACTTTCGCTGAAACAGGGAATGTTTTATCAGGGATCAGCATATTTGCACTATTAAGAAAAAACCTTTGCTTATCATCATAGAAAAAACAAAGCCGAGAGGAAATAAACTTATAAATCAATTTTTCGCTTGCTTCGTATAAATGAAGTGGTGCAACCTGTTGATATAAGGCCATATCTGATGGTATGAAACTGCTAACCTCCTTTAATTTTCCTTGCAAAATATCAGCACCTTTATAAACAGGAATGTAGCCACTTTCGGGATGATTTTTTATAAATTTTGTGTTGTTGCCAGTAACAATCCCCAACCCCCAAGACGCATTGTTTTTAAGCGTTACGTGTGGTATTGACATCAAGTGTTGTAATGTAATTGCATCTTCATCATCGCAATACAAGTTCAGGATTGATTTTGGGTTACATGAAAATGAATCCAATGATCTTTTGTAGCTGGTTTCCATAAATTTGCATGAAATTCGCACGAAAGGCTCAGGGGCTTTGTTTTTAAGAACGATTGCCTGTGCTTTTGTTACGAGACCTTTGAATACCTTTCCATAGTCAATAAGCCTTTCAATGGAAAGCTGAAGAGCTTTGATCCGTGCATCCTCGAAAACAGCAACATTGAAAAAAGATTCTGGCAAAAGTAAACCAAGACTCCCATTGTCTTTGAGGCATTTTAAACAAGTAAAGAAAAAGAGAGAGCACGTGTCTACGCTAGACCCCGCTCCAAGTCTTAATCCGATTGACTCTCTTGTTTGCTTGGCAATCTTCTTGCCCCACGGGGGGTTTGTGTATATGTAATCAAAATTTGGGGGGTCTTTGACGGATGCGATGTCTAAGAAACTAGCAACCTTAATATTCTCACTTTTATAACCCGTAACCTTATAAATTCGGGCTTTTGTAATTTTGACGGCAATTGGATCAATGTCATACCCATAAATATTTGCCGGATTGAACCCCAAATTTATTGCACGGACAACAAAGTTTCCAGACCCGCAGCACGGATCGCAGAACGAGGCATCTTTGATGTCATCTTCTGGCATTGCAAATAGATCGCGGACAACCTCGTCTGGTGTGTAGTAGATGCCTTCTTTATTGCGGTAGGAGTCTGATAAGCTCGCTTCATATTCTATACCAATGCTGTCTGACGAACCGATAGACGAAGTGATTTTATCAAGAAACCTTGACACGGTTTTGTCATGGTCATGTGAGTCTTTTAGCGACTTGTTGGCTCGTTGGGTCAACTTTTCCTTCCCGGAAACTTCAGACTGAAACTGCTTCAATGATTCCAGGGTGATCCTACCTTTTCCCGCCTGTACTAAATATTTCGTTTTAACCCAATTGCGAATTGTCGCGGTGGAGACACCTAAACGGCTCGCTGATTCCTCAATAGCGATTGTAGGGGGCTCAATTTCGCCAAATAGATTGCGCTGTTCCAAGTTTTCCACCTTTGTCATTTCATATACGTTCATTTTTTAAGGGCTGTCTTTGCGTCGTTCTGTAGCATCTAACCAATGATTATGCGGGTTCGCTCATCTATCTAAATGCGGAGATGAGCGACAGACTATATTAAATTCTGTTTGAGATATGTACTCCCTGTCCATTATGTTTACAAACTTGCCGTCGTTCCCGTGGAAACGGGAATCCAGGTTCTTAAAAAATTTCTGGATGCCCGCTTTCGCGAGCATGACGAAGCAAGGGATCATTTTTCGGATTCATCAAAAATTCATTGTCAATATCATTAGAACCTGAAGCCAAAACCCTTCTTCCTTCAATCTTCAGTTTTCCTTCAGCAAACAGCTGAATTGCACGGGAATAAATTTTGTGTTCTTGTTTGAGGATTCGTTCGGAGAGAGTATCTTCAGTATCGTTGTCTAGGACAGGAACGACCGCCTGAATAATAATTGGGCCGGTGTCCATGCCCTCGTCCACGAAGTGAACCGTGCAGCCGGAAAATTTGACGCCGTGTTCCAGTGCTTTCTTTTGTACATGCAGTCCTGGGAATGCTGGCAAGAGGGCAGGGTGAATATTCATTATTCTATTCGGAAATGCTTTGATGAGAGTAGGGGAGATGATACGCATAAAACCGGCAAGACAGACAAGGTCTACGTTTTTCTTTTTTAATTCTTCAACGAGTTGTGCATCATATTCATCTCGTTTATCTTTATATCCTCGGCTGCTTACGTGAACTGCAGGAATGCCGTGCTTTCGAGCTCGCTCTAAGGCATAGGCATCTGCCTGGTCGCTGATTACGACGGCAAGTTCAGCGGAGAGGGTTCCATTTTCAATGTTGTCGATGATTGCCTGAAGATTTGAGCCGCGGCCGGAGACGAGAATGCCGAGTCTAACTTTATTCATGGAAGGTCCTTCTTATAAAGTTCAAAGTTCAAAATCCAAAGGTCAAATAAAACAACAAAATATAATTTCAAATTGGTTTGAAACTTGATTCTTGATTTGAACTTTGGGCTTTGCTATTTGGAATTCGCGTATTTTACAACCTGCTTTCCTTTTACGATTTCTCCAATATGATATGTTTTCTCGCCCAGCTTTTTCGCTTTCTTCATAATTGCATTAGCTTGTTTTGCTGGTACGGCGAGGATCATGCCGATGCCCATGTTGAAATCACGATACATCTCTTCATCATCGATAGTGGCTTTCTGCTGGATGAGTGAAAAGATTGGAGGAACTGGCCAGGTCCCTTTCTGGATGGCTGCGGCTGTCCCTTTTGGAAGCATGCGAGGCGTATTTTCCGTAATTCCGCCCCCCGTAATATGAGCCATGCCTCGAATATCGAATTCCTTTAAAAGGGTAAGGATGGTTTTTGCATAAATTCGTGTAGGTGTCAGGAGGACTTCGCCGAGTGGTTTTCCAAGCTCAGGAAGAATATCATTGACTGAGTAACCGGCTGCTTCCAAAAGAACCTTGCGTACAAGCGAATAGCCGTTGCTATGCAGACCCGATGATGCTAATCCGATGAGCTGGTCGCCTGGTTTTATTCGAGAACCATCAATGATCTTTTTTTTCTCGACTGCTCCGACGACGAATCCCGCCAGGTCATACTCATTTTCCGCATAGAATGACGGCATTTCCGCGGTTTCTCCGCCTATGAGAGCACAACCTGATTGTTTGCAGCCTGCTGCAATTCCCTTGACGATATTAGCGTGTTTCTCAGGATCAAGCTTTCCTGTTGCAAAATAATCGAGAAAGAAAAGGGGTTCTGCACCTTGGACAATGATGTCATTAACACACATTGCGACAAGATCGATTCCGACGGTATCATGTTTGTCCATGAGAAATGCGATCTTGAGCTTCGTGCCTACGCCGTCAGTACCTGATACGAGAACCGGATTCCGGTATTTTTTAAGGGCAAAAAGTCCGCCGAAGCCGCCAATATGGGTCATGACTTCCGGTCTGAATGTTGATTTTACATAGGGCTTGATTTTTTGAACAAAGCGATCGCCGGCGTCAATATCAACACCCGCATCTTTATAGGTTATACTCATGAAAACCCCTTTTCTCTTTTTTCGACGATAGTACCTGTAAAGACGGGGTCTGTCAATATGTTTGGTTCACGCGTACGAAAGGCAAAATACAATTAATCAAATTGCGCTGAAAGAGGATCGTTGTTTGCTGAAGCGAAGAGTTTTAGAATAGATCGTCGGTACCGATGATCATTTCGGGTTTAAAGCCGGTTACGATGGCTCCCCAATGCTGGCCATTGATATAAATGGGCATGGAAAGATCGTTCGTAACGTCACCGGTATCGCGCAGAAGGGTTTGCAAAAGAAATGGTTTGGTGCTTGTCGCCCGCCGCTTTTCAGTTTCAGTGTTGAAATTGATTTTTTTGTCTCTGCTGAACTTAATATCCACGCTATAATCGTTTGTAAGAAGTTTGCACCAATCCTTATGATGGCTGGGGAGGTATCCATTCGTATCTACCAGAACTGAATAAACAAGACCAAGCTCTTTTTTTGCCTGATCCATAAGATCCCGGATATCCGTCTCAAAATATTTATCGTAGCACGTCGTATATTTTTTTATTGAGTCGGTGCCTCTTATCCACTGATAATTTGTATCGAATACATTGATCCCTTCATTTGCAAGCTTCTGGATTTTTTCCTGGAACTGATCACGATATTTCCGAACTTGTTCGATCAGATCCTCAAGTTTGTCATTCCCGATCCTGAATTGTCCGATAATTTCAAGCATTTTTTCAGTCGCCCTGTTCATTTTTGATGAAAGCTGCTTGGAATCTTCAAGATTTTTTGCAACCGTAAGACTGAGGTGATGGATATCATTTACCTGCCGGTTGATTTCCATATTGGTCATGGAAAGCTCTTCGACTGCGGATGCTGTGTTGGAAAGGTGGGTTGTGTTCTCTTCAAAATCCCTGACCAGATTATCAAAATGCTGTGCGGTTTTCGAAATCGTCTGCTGAGACAAAACAATATTTTCGTTGATCCCGCCGATCTCATGGGATGTCTGCTGCACATGCATGAGCATATCATTAATGTTTCGCGAGATTTCTTCGGTCGCCTCCTTGACCCGTTCCGCAAGCTTCCGAACCTCGTCCGCAACAACCGAAAATCCACGGCCTGCTTCGCCCGCACGCGCCGCTTCGATTGCAGCATTTAAAGCGAGAAGGTTTGTCTGGTTTGAAATATCCTTGATGAGCCGTACAACGTCCTTAATGCGTTCGGATTTCTTGTTGAGATCAGTTACCGTTGCGGTAAACGAGGCGAGTTTTGCGGTCGTTGCTTCAATGCCATGGTTGATTCCCTGGAGCTCCTCACGAGCGCCTTTTGCCGTTTGGAGATGCACGTTGATTGTAGCCGCGATCTGCTGGCTCGTCTTCGAAATACCATCCACAGACTTGGTGGCGTCCTCGCTTGAGCGGAAAATAACATCAGCAAGCTCTCCTTGTTTTTTTGCGCTGGCATTTGAATCCTTTACATTTTTTAGGGTTTGCGTTGAAGACATGCCGATGGCAAGGCCGAGCCGTTTCATTTCACCGAGAATATCGCGGATTTTTTGAACAAAAAGATTATAATCTGTGGCAAGGTTTCCCAATTCGTCATGTGTCGTGGATCTGATGTCCTGGGAAAGGTCTGCCCCCTGCATTGTTTTTGAAAGCTGTTTCAAGGATTCGCGAAGCGTGATGTACGCCGCTGCAAAAGCGAATCCGCCAATGATGGTTGCAATTGCCGGAAGAAGAAAGGCCAGAGTTTTCAGATAATCCGGGAACAGGTAAACCGCGGTGCTAAAAACAAGAACAATTCCCCAAATCGGAAAAATGCACCCCAGGATTTTTTTTGACAAGGAATTAAAAACCAGCCGCTCCAGTCCGTCATATACTTTTCGAAACAGACTCATGCGTCCTCCACACATATTCTTCTATAGATGAATAGCTGGCTTGCTCTCCCGGGTTCTATAAAAATCAAATGTTTCATTATACGTGACCTTACGGTTCTCACGAGCAATTCCTGGGCACAATGCAAATAAAAGTGGGTAATTTTACCCTCTGCGCACAGGTGTTACTGTTGATTTTATCGGCTCTTTAAGTCCAAACTTTAGAAATTTAATATTTGGATGCTAAGAAAAAAACGAGAAAGGGGCTGTTTTTTAGCAGGTAATTATTGCAGACAAAGAAAACTTTCTCTCTCCTTATTGAACTTTTTTCTGGATTTCCCTGACGGTGGGATTATTCATAATTTTTTTAAATCGAGGGTCGGCAGAGAGAGTGGCTACGTCACCGGTAGTGACCGCATGCATGATTTTCGGGTCTTCCAACAGTTTTTTAAAATCAGGGTCATCTTGCAATGACTGAATCATCGCCATGATTTCCTTATTATTCATCATGGTGTTTTGCAGTGATTGCACTTCTTGTGATGAGCTGTTTAAAGGTTTTCCTGCATTGAGTGCCGGTGTTTGAAGAGAGCGGATTTTCGCTTCCTCGATTTTAATAATTCCGAGACTCTCTGATTTGATGGTATACATGCCATTGTTGAGGGAAAGAACCTCTCCGGTAAGAACGCTGCCGTCTTTCATTTCTATCTGACGTATTTCTCCTGCCTGCGCAGTACTCCCTCCGATAAGCAGAACAAACACAAGACCAACAATGGCATAGTTCATTTTCAACCTCCCGTATGCGCCTCTATAATACGGTGCTGATTTGACCAAGTCAACTAAATAGATTTTTGCAGAATCTTGGGAGCTCTGAAACCGAAAAGAGCCTCTTTACATGTTCCGCTGGATAGTATATTATTGAAGCCAGGCTGTATATTCAATCAGGAGGAAAAGCATGCGAAATTTGATTGGTCTCGGTTTGATACTGATGCTCATTGTTCCGGCTGTTGCCTGGGGTAAAATCGGAGGAAGTGACGTTACGTATCGTCCCAAAGGGGCCGATGCAGTACTATTCAGCCATGATAGTCATGTTGTCAAGTCGAAGACGAGATGCAGCGCCTGTCATTATAAATTGTATACGACGTCCGGTCGGTCACGAACATTCACTATGGCGGATATGGAAAAAGGTCAGTCCTGCGGAGCGTGCCACAACGGGCAAAAAGGATTTCCAATTAAAGGCAATTGTAAAAAATGTCATAAATAGATGAAAAAACGGGCAGGATTACATTCTGCCCGTTTTTCACTACGCGTTTATTTCGAAAATGCGGTCAATTTAAGCGTCGAGAGTTGCTCTTACTTTTTTCAGCAGATCAGTTGGAATAATTGGTTTCAGGAGTACAGTAATATTCGAATCAGGTTCTCCTTCCTTTCCCAAGCTGTCGTGGGTATATCCGCTTACATAAAGGGCTTTTATTGATGGTTTTATATCTCTGATTTTCCAGTAGGCTTGCCTTCCTTTCTGCCGCGGCATGACCATATCGAGAATCACCAGCTGAATAACATCTCGTTTTTTTTCAAACTGCTCAACCGCATCCTGGCCATCGACCGCTTCAATAACCTGATAGCCTGCGTTCGAGAGAATGATGGAGGTAAGATTTCTAAGTGAGGTATCATCTTCGGCAATCAGAATAGTTTCCGAACCGCCGGATGCCGTGATCGAAGGAATTCCTTCCGGTTCTTCCTTAATCGTTTCTTTGATGAGCGGGAGATATATGCTGACCGTAGTCCCTTTTCCCTGTTCACTTTCAACGTTAATGTATCCTTTATGCTGCTTGACTGCTCCATACGCCATGGAAAGACCGAGGCCGGTCCCTTTTCCCTGTTCTTTCGTTGTGAAGAACGGCTCGAAAATTTTTTCACGTGTTCCTGCATCCATTCCTTCTCCGGTATCGGAAACGGATACGAATGCATATTCACCAATCCTTCCATATCCATGGGTATCGATAAAATGAGCATCCAGGTGCATTACGTCTGTTTTAATGGTTATGCAGCCGCCTTCCTGCATGGCATCTCGGGCATTCGTGATAAGATTAACCAGAATTTGTTCGATTTGGGTCTGATCTACATGCACATTCAGCGAACATTCGGAGCACAGCGTTTTTATCTCGATATCTTCCCGAATAAGTCGGATCAAAAAGGTATCAAGTCCTTTGACAATCTGATTAAGATTCTGGGGTTTGGGATTGATAAGCTGTTTTCTGCTAAAGGAGAGAAGGCTTTGTGTAAGCGTAGTGGCCCGTTCTGCTGCCTTGAGAATTATTTCCAGATTGTTTCTGAGCGGATCATCCGGAGTCATTTTCATCAACGAGATTTGGGAGTACCCGACAACGGCAGAAAGAATATTGTTAAAATCGTGGGCTACCCCTCCGGTAAGCCTGCCCACGGCTTCGAGTTTTTGGGCCTGTCGGAGCTGTTCTTCGAGCATGCGATGATCAGTGACATCCATGCCGATGCTCGCAATTCCCATAACAGCGTCATCAGGGCCGAGGAGAACCGTTGTGTCCCATACCATGATGCGGGTTACGTCGTTTCTCGTTTTGATAACGAATTCATGATGGAGGGGCATGGTCCCGCTTGTCATATTAAATCTAAAAAAGGATTGTGCTGCTTCCCGAAATTCATCAGGAATAAATAGCTCAAACCAGTTTTTGCCTAAAATCTCTGTATTTGACCAGCCTGTTAGCGCCAAAAAATAATTATTACAAAAAATTATCGAGCCGTTCATGTCAAGCATGACTGCTGCAAGCCCGATTGTTTCAAGCAGGCCGCGGAATTTTTTTTCAGCATAGAGCAGAGCGTTTTCAGCTTTTTTCCGGTCGGTAATATCAGTGATAAATCCATAATAATACAGGAACCGGTGATTGCTATCCTCCATTCGGTGAACGAAGAGCTCTATGGGAACTCTTGAGCCGTCTTTTCGAATAGCTTCTTTTATAAACCGTACCGGTTTTCCTGTTTTTTCTAATTCGTTGAAAAATGCCAGCTCCTTGCTTCTCCATTCAACGGGCGTCAGATCAGTAATCCAGTTAAGGCCTAACAATTCACTTTTTGTATAGCCAAGCAGCTGGGACAATGCTTCGTTGCATATTCCTATCCGGCCATCGAGATATCCCGTGATAAAAGGCTGGGAGGATTGGCTAATCATGTCAGAGAGGAGAGACGCATGACGCCGACTTTCTTCCAGCAACAATTCAGCCTGTTTCCGACCAGTTATATCCTGGGCCATGAGCATTTGATAAGAAGCCTGTTCATGGGGAATGTCGATTGATGAAACTCCAATATTTACCCATGCAACATGACCATTTTTTTTGATATATCGTTTTTCCTGAACATACTCTTTCAGCTCACCTGTTTTCAACTTTCGTTGAAATTCGCGGCTTGCCGGTACATCCTCAGGATGGGTAAGATCGTAGACAGAGATGTGCAAGAGCTCTTCCTGCGTGTAGCCTACAATATCAGCATATTTTTTATTTACATCGATGAAGCAATCCGCGCCCAGGCGACCCATTGCAATTCCCATAGCAGCATGCTCCCACAAAATGCGGAAACGCCGTTCGCTTTGCTCGAGCGCCCGTTGCGTTTGCATCCTGCTTTGGAGAAGCGCATGTTCTGCTTTTTTATGATCAGTAATATCGGTTGCAATATGAATAATTTTTTCAAGATTTCCCTTTTTATCAAACAGGGGAGTGCAGGAGAAAAGAAAATGTCTTCCGTTTACATCCATGGTTGTTTCCGCTATTTCCGTATGACCCGAGGCCATCATTTTTTGAAGGGGACAACAGGTCGAAGAAATTGCGGATGGAGGGGCCTGAAAAACTTCAGCGCATTGTTTTCCGAGGAGGTCTTTGAGCGGTTTTTGAGCTAAATCGAGGGCTGTTTTATTCGCGTATACTATTTTAAATTGCGGGTCGAGAACGAACGTGGGATGCCCAATTGCATTAAAAATAGTTTCCCAGTCTTCGAAAAGAGGGATAGTTTTTTTCTTCGTTGCATCTGGTTTTTTTGATTCTTTTTTCATGGGCAGGACGCTGTTGAAATATCAAGGCATCCGTCATGCAATAATACACTTTTGTATGTAATTTTCAAGGAATTTTCAGCACGGTTGCCGCCTCGTGTAACGATGCAAACGCTAAGCCGACATAGCATCCTGTTCGACAGCAACAACTACATTTTTTGAATTGTCAGGGATGTTTATTTCATGGGCTGAAAATCTCCTGCAATAAAATTGCAATGAAAATCTATTATGAGCGCAGCTCTAGATATTTTCTCTGTCAAATTAGGGAAACGGTCATTATATTTATAGGGAAAAGCGAGAGTCTTGTTTTAGGAGAAGATTTGTTATTGGAAGGTTATTGCCTGGCATGAACGTGCGATTTTCGTTTCTGACTGTCCATTCGTTTCTTTTTTGCTGATTGTCGGATTTCCCGAATATACATAGTTTCATCCGCCCATGCTACAGGAATCTTTCTGGCAATATACTGTTCAATCTCAGGCAGTGAGTATACATATTCTTCATCAACAAGACTGATGGCTTTGCCCTCAGCTCCCGCTCTGCCTGTTCGGCCAACCCGATGAACATAATCTTCTTTATCCTGCGGGAAATCGAAATTAATCACATGGGTGACCTGATCAACATGAATTCCACGACTTGCGACATCAGTGGCAACCAGGACAGGAAGCCTGCCTTCTTTGAAATCACGCAGGATTCTAAGCCGTTTTTTTTGATCAATGGTGCCAGTAAGCGCCTGCGATTTCCATTTGTGGTTGTTTAACCGTTCAACGACCGTATCAGCAGCCCTTCTGGTATTGACAAACACCAGCGTTCGCAGAGGGTTTTCCTTTTGAAGGAGTCCCAGCAAGAGAGAAATTTTTTCCTCTTTGCCGACATGATACAATACCTGCTGAACCTGTTCAACCGTTATGGTCTCCGGCGTAATGGAAATTTTTTCCGGTCCGTTCATATGTTCATAGGCAAGCTCCATCACTCGATAGGAAAGTGTGGCTGAAAAAAGCATGGATTGACGTTTTGTGTATGGCGGCAGCTTTTTGATTAGATACCGGATATCGTCGATGAAACCCATATCGAACATTCTGTCCGCTTCGTCGACGACAAGATACTTTGTTTTTTTCAAATGATAGATGTTCTGTTTATAATAATCAATAAGCCTTCCGGGTGTGCCCACCAGGATGTCAATTCCCTGTTTCAGTGTTTCCATCTGTTTTCGATAATCAATGCCGCCGTATACAGCCAAGCAACGGAAACCGGTGAACTTTCCGAGGCGCATTGCTTCATGATAAATTTGATCTGCCAATTCCCGTGTTGGCGCAATAATCAGCGCTTGGGGAGAATGTGAGGATTCCGGGGAAGGATTTCTGACCATGCGGCTTAGAATTGAAATAAGAAACGCGGCAGTTTTGCCTGTTCCTGTTTGTGCCTGAGCAGCAATGTCTTCTCCCCGAATTGCCCGAGGAATTACTGCTTCCTGGACAGGAGTGCATAAGCTGAACCCCGCAAATTCAATTCCCTGTTGTACGGGATCGGGAAGATCAATATTTCTAAAATACATAGAGCTCTCTTACATGCAGACAATTTATCAACACCATGAAGCTCAAGAACTATATCATATTAAAGGATATTGGGAAAATAAAAAATAAAAAAAAGATACGGCCCTTTTTAAAATTTGTTTTGTTTGAAGATGTAATCGTTATTTTTTTGTGCATGAAGTGATTATTTGTGAGGAATTTCTTTTTTTTGCAGGTGATTGCGGCTTGGTGAAAAGATAGAAAAGTACTGTTAATTGCGCTTTTTATAATGCTGTTGTTCCTTTTATCTTTTTTGTTTACAAAAGATGCTTCGCTTACAAGCAAAAAAATATTTGCTTTAGCACTATTCAAACTTTTTTTGTTTGTCACAAATCAAACGTTTTTTGATTATAGTGTTGATAAATCGTCTAACCTTATGAATTATAAATTCTTAATTTTTTTTGTTGACAAAATATACACTCTTGTTGTATATTTGTCCACGAGGTGACTCCTAGTGCTGACGAAACTCTTCTCTTCCACAAGAGCGGAGCTTTTAGGCCTGTTCTTTAATAATCCGGATGATCGTTTTTACTTGCGGGAAATCGCTCGTCATATTGGAAAAGATGCGGCAGGTATTAAACGCGAATTAGACACTCTTGTGAGTATTGGCCTTCTGGGTCGAGAAAAACGGGGAGTTCAAAAATACTATTTTGCAAACAAGCGCTCTCCGATATTCTCAGAAATGAAGGGATTGATTTTTAAAACGACGGGAGTGCAGGGAGCGATGAAGGCTTCCCTCTCCCGATTAAAGGGAGTGAAAACGGCGTTTATTTACGGCTCCTATGCCAAAGATGCTGAGAAGCAGGACAGCAATATTAATTTGATGGTGATTGGCCAGGCAAACATCACGGAATTGAATGATCTGGTCATGACGCTCGAAGAAAAATTAAAACGGGACATTGATTACCTGGTATTCGATGAACAGGAATACAGAAAACGTAAGGATGCCAAGGACCCTTTTATTCGTGAACTTTTAAAGGGCAAAAAGATTTTTTTAACAGGCAAGGAAGATGATTTATAGCCAGCTTAAAGAAATGGGAATTGTTGAAGAGCGTCCGGCCGAAATTTCCGAAATTATGGGACTGATAACCCGGGCTGAGCGCGATCTGGCAACAAGCAAGTTCCTGCATGATAAAGATGAAGAATGGGCGTTTATATGCGCCTATCAGGCTATGTCACGATCTGCACGGGCACTTATTTTCTCAGAAGGGTTACGACCAAAAGTGTTTCGTGGACGAGACTCACAAAAAACAATCGTAACAGCTGCTGGAAGTATTCTTGGTGAAGACTGCAAGAGCCTTATTAATAAATTTGATCGTATGCGGAGAAAACATCAAAGTTTTATGGAAGACAGCGGCAGGATTATCTCCCGCTATGAAGCTGGACAGGCAATACAGGACGCCGTTGAGTTCCTTGGACTTGTCAACGGAAAAATCCGGGAAAAATATTCCCAGATGTCACTGCTCAATGATGTTCCACAGCTAGTTTCTAAGTAAGGTATCAGATAAGGCCGCTTGGATTCGAACGCGGTATGCCGAAAGGGGGTGGACAAATAATGGCAGCCAAGAAGAAAGCCAAGAAGAAAGCCAAGAAGAAAGCAACAAAAAAGAAATAGTGCTTTTTGCTAAAGTCCCTGAAGTGGACTGCCGGGGGAGGCAGTGGCCACCCCCGGCGTATTTGTATATCATACTAAAACGGTTTTATTCTGCTTATTCTTTCTATCTAAATTCTGCTTGTGCAGGAAAGGGGGTGAAGCTCATGGCGGCAAAAAAGAAGGCCCCGGCAAAAAAGGCAAAGAAAGCTACGAAAAAAAAATAACTATGAACGTTCTGATAGCACATAATGAGTGCATACTTACCACGAAGTAAACCTTCGTGGTTTTGTTTTTTCGCGCACAACCAATTTCGAAATTCTTTTCAGGTACATGTATGAAAACAGTGCGGCTGCACAATAAGACTTCCAGAACCAGCGGTTGGGTTTCCCGTTTTTTCAGCAAGAAACGGCTTTTCATTGCCGCGGGAATCTGCCTTGGCTTGTACCTTGTAGTGTCGTTTATCCTGGGGGAAATGGGACTTGTTAAATATTATCGTATGAAAATGCAGCACGCTTCCCTGGTCGAGGATATCGACCGACTGAAGCGGGATAATTTCAAGCTTCGCAAGGACGTTCAGAGTTTAAAGCATGATGGTGCAATGGTTGAACGTATTGCACGAGATAAACTTGGGCTTGCGCGTCCGGGAGAGATTGTGTATTATTATGGCGAGCAATAATCGAGGACCGTGTTATTGCCCTGTGTTCAATTCCGGATTGCACCGGTATTTAGAACGTATTCCTACTGGGTTCCATGCCTGATTATCCTCTTTCCATAGCCTTTGTCTGGCATATGCACCAACCGTATTACAAGGACGACATCACCGGCACCTATATTCTTCCCTGGGTGCGGATGCATGGAATCAAGGATTATTATGATATGCCGGCGCTGCTTACGGACTTTCCTGCTATTCGCCAGACATTCAACCTTGTCCCGTCCCTCTTGAAACAAATCCAGGACTATACTGACCATGGCGCGGTAGATAAATTTTCCATTGAAACGCTCAAACCTGCTTCTGAGCTTGATCAGAATGATAAATTGTTTCTGCTCAAGAATTTCTTTATGGCAAATTGGGACACGATGATCAAACCGTATCCCGCGTACTGGCAATTGCTTGATCGCAGGGGACACGGTGTTTCCTATCATGATCTCTGCAATGCCACCCGATATTACACGACGCAGGATTATCTTGATCTGCAGGTATGGTTTAATCTGACCTGGTTTGACCCGCTCTTCAAAAATACTGATCCTTTTTTACGTGAATTGATAAAAAAAGGGTCCGGTTTTACTGAAAATGAAAAAGTTCTGCTTATACAAAAACAACGAGAAATAATGGGGCGTATCATTCCGGAGTATAAACGGCTTGCGGAAGAGGGTAGAATCGAACTGACGACAACCCCGTTTTATCATCCGATCCTTCCGTTGCTGTATGACACTGATCTTGCCAAGATCGCCATTCCCGATATTCATCTTCCGGTCAACCGCTTTACTTGTCCCGAGGATGCCCGGGCACAAGTTCGGGCTGCATTATCCTATCATGAACAAATTTTCGGGAGCCGACCTTCCGGCATGTGGCCGGCTGAAGGATCCGTGGCCGAGGAAATCATTCCCTTACTGTTCGAAGAAGGGATTGCCTGGATAGGAACGGATGAGGGGGTTCTTGCACGCTCATTGAATACTTCCATAGAACGTGATTTTGGCGGGGTCATGAAAAATCCTGAAGTTTTGTACAAGCCATATCTTGCGGGAAAAAAGGAAAAGCGTGTTGCGGTCGTATTCAGAGATCATACGTTGTCCGACCTCGTCGGCTTCATTTATTCTAAATGGGATTATAAGAATGCCGTCAATGATCTTATCGGCCGGCTTCACCGGATCCGCAGCAGCGTCTCGCATGCACCGCATCTGGTCTCGATTATCCTGGATGGAGAAAATGCCTGGGAATATTACCAGAATGACGGAAGAGATTTTTTTCTCTATCTGTATGAACGGCTGAGTCAGGAGGAGGGGTTACGCTGTGTTTCGGTTGGTGAATATCTCAAGGAAAATCCGGCCGAAGCCACGCTGGACCGGTTGCATGCGGGATCCTGGATCAATGCCAATTATCGGGTATGGATCGGACATGAAGAAGATAATCGGGCATGGGACCTCCTGTTCCAAACCCGCCAGACATTAACGGAGTATGCAGCTCGAAACGGGGATCCGGACAGGATCAGCAGGGCATGGGAAGAAATCTATGTTGCGGAAGGAAGCGACTGGTGCTGGTGGTACGGCGACGATCACTTCTCGGAAAATGACGAAGAGTTCGACTTTTTATTCCGGACGCATTTAATGAATGTGTATCGAATTCTCGAACTTGATGTTCCTGATGATCTGCAAATTTCCATTCTCCGTGAAGATCGTCAGGCGCTTCCTACTGTGGAACTGACCGCTTTACTTGCTCCGACCATAGATGGCTCCATTACGAATTATTTTGAATGGCTGCCCGCAGGCTTTTATGATGTTAGCCAAGGCGGCGGTGCAATGCATCGGGGCGTGAGCATTATCACCGCAATCTATTACGGGTTTGATCTGGGGAATATGTTTATTCGGCTCGATTCAAGCGGGAATCTCAGAGATGAAAAAATTGCGGAATTAGCTTTTTTCATCAATTTTTTGAACCCCAAAGGCTTTGATATTGAAATGCGGATTTTTCCCCTTGATCGCCGGGTAACGGCCGTACTTTTTCAATGTACCGGGGGAGTCCGCGAACAATCTGCAGTTATAAATTCGGTTGCTGCAAATGATATTCTCGAGATTGCCGTTCCGTTCGGAATGCTCGGAGTCAAACCGGAAGATACTATGCAATTCTTTGTTACCGTTGAACGAGCTGGTTCTGAGATTGAAAAATGGCCGTATCGAGGCTATATCCAGTGCAAAGTTCCTACTGACGATTTTGAAGCCAGAATGTGGCAGGTGTGAGATAGCACCGACCGGAGATGCCTGGCCAATAATTATACATATTTTCAAATACAATAACTGAAATTACCATGGCATGAGTTTTTTAAATCATCCTGGGATTTTGTATGGTATCTTCTCTCATTTTCTTCCTCCTCTTCAATATAGTGTAGCTGCTCTGTTCATCCAGAGATGATATAATTCATTCAGGGTATCGAGCATGGGAAATAATCCAGAAAAAACAAGTCTGAAAAACATGTCAATGTACTGCTTGTCGAGGATGATTTCCTGGATGCAGATTTAATTAAACACTATTTATTAATTAAGTACAACGATATCAATTTGCCTGATGGAACGGGGCTGGATACGTTTATTCAGATGTATGCGCATGCGCCTAGTATTCCGATTATTGTATTAACAGGGTATGATGATGAGCTGGGCATTACGGCCGTGAAAAAGGGCGCTCAAGATTATCTGGTCAAACATGATGTGACAGATTCCTTTTAAAGCGATCGATCTCATATGCTATCGAGCGAAAGAAGCTTATTGCTCAGCTTGAACAATCTGCAAGGGAAAGCAAGACCTTGAAAGGGTTGGTCTTTTTCTGCGCTCAGTGCAAGAAAATTCAGGATGATCGCGGCTTTTGGATGCAGCTGGAAGCGTACATCAGCTCGCAAACAAAGGCTGAATTCAGCCATGGGATATGCCCTGAATGCGCGGAGAAGCTGTATGGGAAATTATTAAAAGACAAAACATAATTCCCCTCATTGTTTCGAGGCATAAAAAAGCCCTCCGGATGCTCCGGAGGGCCTGTGAAAAAAGACTTCAATAATAATAATAATTACTTCTTTGCTGGTGCTGCAGGTGTTGCAGGAGCTGGCGTGGTCGGGGTTGCGGTGGTGGTTACTCCCGATTTCACGGCAGGCTTCTGTTGCTGCTGGCATCCTACTACGGCCATAACGGCAATAACTGCCAGAGCTGCTATAATTGCAGAAATTTTTTTCATGTTTTCCCCCCCTTTCTTCAGAATTTTAGATAACAGCAGCGCGCTAGTCCCACTATAAAATGAATAAAAGCACGCTTCAGCTTTATATATTTTGTGCGTTAATTTATTATTTAACGAGATGATAATGGGATCAAGTATAATACTTTCCAGAAAAAAATCAAGCTAATTTCCATTTTAGGAGAACTATAGGTTAGGTATAGGTTATTTGAGAAAGGGATTTGTATTTTCAGAAGAGGTTGTTGCAGGGGTAGAAATAATTTTCATTGTTTGTTCCTGCTTTTTACATTTTGAACAAAGCACCGTATGAGGATTTACTTGCTCATGCAGTGATACCAAGGTATGACATTTACAACAAAAATACATTATCGGCATGGCAATTTCTCTCCTGTTAAAAAAATATGTCATAAACATAATTATATGTCAACATTATTTTTTAACAGTAAATATTTTCCCAGCAAAAATAATAAATGATACGGGAAAACTCCTTGTTGAAAAAAACATTGAAGCAGGTATACTCTTTAAAACCGACACGAGGAACGCTATGTTTTTTGTAAAAAACCTACGGCATTATGGACAGATATTTTTTGCAGTTCTCATTATGAGTATGATCCCGGGCTGTGCCACGATCATGGTGCATGCAGGCCTGGAATTTGAAGGAGATGTCCAGCGGGAGTTAAGCAGTATAGAAGAGGTACTTGCTGGTGCGGACCACGGGACAATTTTTTACAACAACCACGAGTATCGGAGAATTGTGATTCCTCTTGCCCGGCATGCCTGCAACAGTTCCAAAGCCGTTGAACTGCTTTTGCCGCTTCGCCCCGGAACAGAACGCACGGCAATTCTCAGAGAAGCATTTGATGAAAAATCAATCAAAAAAACAGATGTTCTTATTTATGATAGTGTCCGCGCACGGCCGCCGATTTTCGTGGAGGGGAAAGCGGCCCTATTTCCCACTATTCAGACGATGCATGCCTGGCTTGAGGGATTTCCCGCGACTTCCGAGCTTACGCCAATTATATTTGGAAACGAACCGGACAGCGGTGATCTTATCATTATGTATAAAATTGTAATTCCAAAGACAGGTGTTATGACTGTTCCGGTTTCAGATCATCTGGAGTGGGTCTGCAGAGATCGTGAAGCCTATGCGCTTTTTGGTGCTGCCTATCCGCTTGCAATAATCGTTGATATTGCGACTGCTCCTCTTCAAGCTATAGGATATCTTGTCTTTCGTTTTCTTTAAGCCGACGGCGGGTTTTCGGGATTGGATTTCTTTTTATCGAGAGTTTCTCGAACTTTTTGGAGAAGGGTACGGGGGAGAATGGGTTTTGAAAGCAGCTCAATGCCTTCACTGTGAATGCTGTTTATGTGCAGCCGATCGGACGTATACCCGCTGACAAAAAGAGCCTTAATATCCGGCCGCATTTTTTTTATTTCATCAAACGCTTCCTTGCCGCTTTTGCGCGGCATGATCATATCAAGAAGAATAAGGTGAATAGTCTCCCTATGCTCCATGAATTTTTTTATTGCTTCCTCTCCGTTTTCAGCCTCAACAACCCGATAGCCTGATCCTTCCAGAATCGTTCGGGTAAGAGAGCGTATGGCAGCATCGTCTTCGGCTAAAAGGATGGTTTCGCCGCCTTCGAAAAATTCTTCAGAAGGAGCATGTCCCTGAACTTCCTCCTGAATACCACTTTCACTTATGAGCGGCAAATAAATTTTAAATGTCGTCCCTTTGCCGGGCTCGCTATATACATTGATATATCCGTGGTGCTGTTTAATGACGCCGTAGACAATGGACAGACCGAGACCCGTTCCTTTGCCTACTTCCTTTGTTGTAAAAAACGGCTCGAATATTCTTTTCCGGATTTTATCGTCAATGCCGGTTCCGGTATCGGTAACCATAATAACAGCATAATGGCCGATTTTTCCGTACCCGTACGCTCGAATGAACGAATTATCCAGTTCAACGACATCCGTTTCAATGCTGATGGTCCCGCCGTTCGGCATTGCGTCGCGTGCATTGGTTGCAAGATTCATTAATGCCACTTCAATCTGACTGCTGTCCGCATTGATAAAGAGCGGATCTTTTTTGAAAGATGTCGTGAGTTCAATGTCCTCCCCGATAACCATGCGTAAAAGACGTTCCACCCGTCGAATGATTTCGTTTAAATCCAGGCGCTGTGAATTCAGGATTTGACGCCTGCTGAAGGTAAGTAAACTTCGTGTCAAATTAGCCGCCCGGTCGGCTGCTTCAAGAATATGATTCACATTCATACGCAAGGGATCATCCGGGTTCATTTTTATCTGCATCAGATGGCCGTAGCCGATGATTGCAGTTAATATATTATTGAAGTCATGAGCAATTCCCCCGGCGAGTTGTCCTACGGCTTCCATCTTTTGTGAATGCCGGAGCTGTGCTTCCAGTTTTTTTCGTTCGGAAATATCCCGGATAATCCCGGCAGAATGCCATTTTCCCTGAAGCAGGATGCCGGAAATGGAAAGCTCAATCGGAAGTTCCGATTCGTCTTTCTTGAGCGCGGAGACTTCATAGGTTTTTCCAATCATGGTTCCCTGGCCGGTTTTGGCAAACGCGTTGAATGCCTTTGCATGAGCATCCTGATATTGAGTAGGAATGATCAGGGTGATACTCTTTCCCTCGATTTCCTCCGGCGAATATCCCAGCATTCTATTTGCTGATGAATTCCAGTAAATAATTTTTCCTTCATCATTTGCCAGAATAATGGCATCGGTTGCCGTATCGGTAATGGCACGCAGTTTTCGCTCGCTTTCGAGAAGTGATTCTTCAGCTTGTTTGCGTTCCGTGCCGTCCTGCAGGATTTCAATTGCAGCGATCAGTTCTCCTTTGCTGTTGTAAATAGGAGCAGCATCAAACAGCAAGTATCGGTCTTTTTCGGCGAGATTTTTAAACCAGCCTTCCGCATGCAGTCCGTTGAGCGCCAGGGTGGATCGTGAATATAAGGGATACAGGGCCGGGAGGCTTTCGAAATCATTATCGATTGCTATATCAGCCAAATCTGGCCGCTTATGATCATAGAACGGTTTCCATTGTTCATCTGTCCCGATCATGTGTGCTGCTGAGTAGCCCGTCAGCTCTTCACATGCCTTATTCCAGATCAACACTTTGTGCTCCGGATTCAAGACAAACGTAGCGACGGATGAATTTTCCAAAAGATTTTCTGCAAATTTTTTCTGTTCGGAAATGGCTTCTTCAGCTTGTTTGCGTTCAGAAATATCTGATGCGATACCCACTAATCCGGCGGGTTTTCCCGTTAAATCGCGAAATACGGTCTTATTGATGAGGATCGTATGACGGCTACCGTCGGGAAAGGTTGCAGACGTTTCGTACTGTTGAATGCCTTGTTTCTCTAATACGACCTGATCTGCCTCAACATGCATTGCAGCGATTTCCGGAGGAAAAACATCAAAACTCGTTTTTCCGATAATATCCTCCTTCGTTTTCCCTAGGAAGGATTCAAATGCGGCATTACATCCAAGAAAATGGCCTTCCCGATCCTTGTAAAAAATGTGGCTGGGCATGGTATCGATTAACACTTGCAAAAAATTGAGCTGGTGCTGTAACGACAGTTCTGCTTCTTTACGACGAGTAATATCTTCAAGAATAGCAATGCCTCCGCTTACGTTGCCATCCCAATCAAACAGGGGAGCGGTATGCATGGAAATCCATAGTTCTCTTGTGCCAAGCGTTGATCGATACAACCCTTCATAAAATCCCTCTTTTCCTTCTAATGCCAGCAGCAAGGCAGGGGCAATGCGCGGGTCATCCAACTTTTTAATGTCCAGTTCTTTTGCACCGGCATTTTTTACGTGCAACCCGTTCGTTATCATATCATTGCAGTTTATGATATGAAAATTTGTATCGTAGGTGACAATTCCGATGGGTGAATTATAAAAAAGTAAACGGTATTTCTCCTCACTTTTTCGCAATGCATCCTGAGTCAATTTATGTTCGGTAATATCCCGTGAAATTCCCATGACCGACACAACTTTGTTTTTATCCCGCATGGGCACCAGAAGGGTGCTGAGCCACAATTCACCCTTGGGAAAGTGTATCTTGTTTTCCGTGTACAAAGGCAAGCTGGTTTTAAAGACATCCTTTACATTGTTTTTTGGTAGATCAGATCCGGAAGGAAAAAGAGCAGTACGAGATTTGCCAATCAAGGTTTTGGGTTGCAAACCGAACAGCGCGGCTCCAAACGTGTTGACGTATTCAATGCGGTCGTCGGTATTGATCACAAAAATAATGTCATGTGCTGTTTCCGCAAGGGTTCGATATAACTCTTCACTTTTTTTGAGCGTGCGTGCGGATTTTTTTCTCGTGGTTTTCTGCCGTTCCAACCTGCCCACGGTTGTGCGCAGCAGTTTTAGTTCATGTATCAGTTGTTTTTTTGTTTTTCGTTCGTCATTCATAATTCGGCAGGTGAATAATCGCTGGTTTCAGCTGTACTATACACGTTTCATGAGATGACACATAAGACAGTGTTCGCTATTGGCAAGAATGTAAGACAAGACAGCATGAAAAGTCATGTTCGATTTGTGGAATCAGTTTAACACAACTTTTTGAACAGTCAATAATTTTTTTTTTCAATGTATTCGGCGGCCTTTCCCGAATGAACGGCTGCTGTGACTCATAAAAAAGCCAAATCCAGCACTCAAGATTTGGCCATGACTTCAAAAAATTCTCGTTATTTTAACAGGCCGCGAATTTCGCCATAAATACTTGTTATCTCAAATGTTGGTGTGTGTACCCTGTTTTCTTGCAAGAACCTTTATGCTGCCTTGCGTTTATCAAATTTATCCTTTGCTTTTAAAACTGCATTTTTAAGATCGGACCATGCTGTTTCCATATCTGTTTTCATGGATTCCCAGGCATCACTGCTTGCATTTTTGAACTGTTGAAGCTTGCGCTCGGCTGTTGATCGTTTCGTTTTCAGTTCGGAAATCTGGTCTGCAAATTCACGTTTTATATCACTTTTGGCACTGCGTGCCTTGATCTCAAGTTCATCAATTTTTTGCGACCACTCTCGTAATTGAGCTGAGATTTTTTCAATATACCGTTCTTTTTCCTTCATAATGCTGCCTCCTTTTATTGGAATAGAACTCATACGACTAATTTCTTAAACGCTTCCCTTATATTCCCTTGAAAAAGTATAACACCAAGGAAGGTCAAGTCAAGAAAGGGCAGCATTTGAGTAGCTTGAAGTGCTTGACAAGAAAAATGCGAATTGGTATATAGTAGCACGTTAGTTTACAAGACAGGAGAGTCCCATGACGGAAAAAATTGAATTTAAAACAGAAGTAAAAGAACTTTTGCATCTTATGATTCATTCTCTGTATTCGCATAAGGAAATTTTTTTGCGGGAGCTTATTTCCAATGCGTCGGATGCAATTGACAAAGCGAGGTATGCATCTCTTGTCAATAAGGATATTCCGGCCCGCACGGAGGATTGGAAAATAAAAATTATCATCAACAAGGCAGAAGGCACATTGACGGTTCGGGACAACGGCATCGGCATGAGCCAGGAAGAGGTTGTTTCCGAGCTCGGAACCATTGCTCATTCAGGAACCAGAGACTTTCTTCGTGCGCTTCATGACCAGTCGGTACAGGACAAACCCGAGCTTATCGGCCAGTTCGGGGTTGGTTTTTACTCTTCATTCATGGTTGCCGACAAGGTTACTGTGCGTACCAGAAAGATTACGGAAAAAACCACGAAGGGAGTGCTCTGGCAATCCTCCGGAGACGGATCGTATCTGCTGGATGAGACCGAACTTGATCAGCCGGGGACGGAAGTAACCTTACATCTAAAAACGGAAGAAAAAAAATATCTCGACGAATGGGAATTACGAACCATCGTGCGCAGGTATTCAGATTATGTCGAGCATCCGGTAATCATGGATGTTGAGCGGGAAAAAGAGGACCCGCTTGACAAGACAAAAAAAATCAAGGTGGTTGAAGAAGAAACCCTGAATTCCCAAAAAGCGCTCTGGTTAAAGGATCAAAACTCAATTTCCGTTGAAGATTACAATGCTTTTTACCAGCATCTTTCCCATGATGTTACGCCTCCGGCAAAGGTTATTCACTATCGTGCAGAAGGCACATCCGAATTTACCGCGCTATTATACATTCCTGCCAGGGCTCCCTACGGAATTTTGTTTCAGGATTATAAAATCGGGCTGACTCTGTATGTAAAACGGGTTCAGATCATGGATCATTGTGATCAGCTTCTGCCTGCCTATCTCCGCTTTGTGAAAGGTGTAGTCGATTCCTCGGATCTCCCCTTGAATGTATCCCGCGAAATTCTTCAGTCCAACAAACAGGTTGATGTTATAAAAAAGAATATTACCAAAAAAGTGCTCGACACCCTCGCGGAGATGAAGAAAAATGAATATGATGCATATGTCGGATTCCATCGTGAATTTTCCCGAATCCTGAAGGAAGGAATTCATTTCGATTTTGCAAAAAAAGAGCAGATTGCCGATCTGCTTCTGTTCACGTCCACCAAAACAAAACCCGGTGTGTATACCACTCTGGCAGACTATATCAAAAACATGCCGATTGCCCAGTCGGAAATTTATTACATTTTGAGCAAGCCGGACGAAGACATTTTTCAGTCTCCCTACCTTGAGGTATTTCGAGAAAAGGATTACGAGGTTTTGGTTCTCGCTGATGATATTGACGATATTATTATGCTCGATCTTCACGAATACAAAGGCAAAAAAATAAAATCCGTTATTAAAGGAGATGTCAACCTCGATACGACAGGAGAGATGGAAAAAAAGCAGAACCAGCAAAAGTTCGAGAAACTTTTTGTCCTGATGAAGGAACAGTTGAAAAATGAGGTGAAGGATGTGCGGTTGTCCGGCAGGTTAAAAGATTCTGCCTGCTGTCTTGTTGCCGACGAAGGTTCATTGGATCCCCAGATGGAAAAATTATTAAAGTCAATGGGTCAGGATGTTCCCGCGCAAAAAAGGATTCTTGAAATCAACCCTGACCACGAACTGATTACTCTTCTCAACGATATTCTTGCGAAAACTGGTCATGAGAACCATTTGAAGGAATACATCGATTTGCTCTATAATCAGGCTCTTCTTTTGGAAGGATCCAAGGTTAAAGAACCTACAGTATTTGCAAAACTACTGACCAAACTCATCGCTGAACATGCAGGTCATTGCAGCAAGTAATTTTAAAACGTTACTTTATTTTTCTCCTTAATAAGTCTCATCCATTCAAAATGATTAGTTCATTTTGAATGGATGTTTATATTTTTTGCCTCCTCTGCTGTAAAACATACCTAATTCAATTAGTTGCCATCCTCCTTTTGTCTGGCGTATCATTTGCAATCTTATTTCCTATTAAATAAAATCAACTTCTCATTTATATGCTGAAAGGAGTACAAAATGGAATTGAGCCATTTGCAAATGTTTTTTATTGGATTTGGAATTGCAACCATCCTTTATTTTCTACTAAGCGGCCTTGCATGGATTGAATCAATCGACGGAATGACGCAGGAAGATGCTATGACTATCGTCAAACATGCCAAGGGAAAAACCTGGGCTGAGCTTATGGAACATGATGCAATACAGAAACTGCCTCCTGGTCATTTTGCCAGGATGCAGGAACGTGATTCCGTATGCATGTTTCCTGCGGCGAACGCGGTGCACTGTACCGCAAATCCGTTGCTCTCGGAGACACTGACCGTTGAAAAAAATTCCGCTGCAGTCCGTTATCTAAAAAAGGATCAACCACTCATTGACCAAAACATGGTGTATCAAAGTCCTTACAAAATGGTTCTCTCTTCTTCCGATGGCTGGCTGCCTCTGGAGACTCATCAGATCATTCCAGGCAGAAAGGATACAATAAAAAAAAGGGACACGGTCCGCGATCAATTTGCCGATACTGGGGCAGCAAAGAAACCCTCGGTCCACTGTAAACTTTTTGGCGCACCTATAACCGAATATATATGTTCGATGATAAAAAAAGAATTAAATGCAAAAACAACATACGAATTGAACTGCAGAAGTTGTTTTCGAAACTCGTTACGATGAGAGCGGTTTCCTTCGTCAGGTTTAAACGACTCGCCTCGGGATCGGCCTTCGACAAATTTTCCTGGTTAATACAAAAACCTCCTCGTAAATTCGCTTGACAAGAAAATTCATTTTCATATAATAAACCATACATCAACGAATAATCATATCCAGAGCCCTCCATCATTGAGAATCTGTTCAGCTTGCATCACGTTATGCATCTTGGTGTCAGATCAACTGAGCGAAATTACGAGCTGTACTTCGGTATAAAAAGATGTTTTATCGAAGTGCCGATGCGTACGATTCAATAGTTTTAAGGCGAAGTTACTTACGCTATTGCCCGAAAACGGAGGAACCCCATGCTGGAGATCGGTCGCAAATTAAAAGAAGGACGAGTGGCACGGGGCCTTGATCTGAGCGATATTGCCAAAAGAACAAGAATAAGCGGTTATTATCTTAAGGCAATGGAAGAAGGAAGGTTTCATATCATCCCCAAAGTGTATGACCGAGGTTATTTGAAGATTTATGCCAATCTTCTGAATATCGAAAGTCAATCCTTGCTGGCCTTATACGAAAAAATGCAACGAGAAGCACTTTCTCCAAAAAGCAATAATACTTCTTTACCATCCTAAACAAGCAGTCCCGATAATTCCTTTTGTCTCACTCGTTCATTTCTTGACAACGGATGAACCCTTAGTATACTCAAATTAGGTTCTATCGTACCAGATTCCTTTTTCGTTTTGGAAAGGAGGCTGTAATGGGGCTTTTTGATTTTGGAAAACAGGAGAAAAAACCGTTTAAAGTGCCTCAGGAAATACATCAGGTGCGTATGCATATAGAAGCGGAAACGCAAGAGCGCTATCCTCGCCTTCATCGGTATCAGGAAATTGTTTTTGAGATCAAATCAGCATATAAAGCGCTCGATGTCCTTGCTTCTCAGCATGCATATTCGACAGAAATCCAAAAGATAAAGGAAGATTTGGGTCGAAAATTGGATACATTGCGTAAAAAAATATCCGCAAACAAACTAGAATCCGGCTATGACGAAAACAGTTATGTTGAAAAAAACACGTCTCGTTTGGGAAACAAACAGGATTTTATGGAACGAAATATTGACTACCTTGAAAGAAAGAGCATGAGAAACAATGCAAAAACGCTCTTCACGGATTTCCTGGACGACAGTGAGACCATTCTTCTTTTTGCGAATCAGGAAAAAATGCCTTCCGAAAAAAATATGGAATCAGTCATCCATCACCTGTTTCAAACAGTATCAGATTTGAATTCTCAGTTTTTTAAATTATTCGCTGCCGATGTTGAGATTCAATCATTAAAGAAGAAAACGCTGGAAAAAATTATCGAAATTGATGCCTGTTTTAATGAACAGAGGTCTTTTTTCAGAAGCAGAGGACTGGAGCCAAATCTGGAATTACAACTGCAAAAATACCGCCGGAAGGAACACTAACAGTTTTTTGACGGATGCATATAAGCAGGAGTGCTAGTTCTTTGTCTTTGCAGTATCATGAACCGGATAACCCTTTTCACCGTCCTGCTGTAACCTGATCGATACCATCATCGTGCATCGTGTCAGAGGAAAAAAGTTCCGGCGCATCCCGCCTGCATTGACTTCTTTGATTCATTTACGCTATGATCTAACAAATATCTTTTTGGGAGGAAGAATACGGATGCTCGGAAGATTGTGTTTCTTTTTATCTGCACTATTGTTGTGCTGTTCAAATGCATCGTACGGCGATGAAATTCTGCTTGAAGGAGGGCGGGGTTTTCATCAATCAAATCACAGTGAAGTGTTTTTTCTTCGTTACCAAAAGGACAGCTCACCGTTATTTGGGCTGGATAGTTATTATGGACTTGCAGCGGCAACATGGAGCGGTACCGCTCATAACAGTGCAATCATTTTAACGAAGGGGATACGATTCGATGTGTTTCGGCAGGTTTTTGCAGGTTTTGAAGGAGGCGGGGCGTATTTGAAACGGACAACGAGAAATCTGGGAACCAGGCTCCAATTTGCATTGCGAGCTTTTACGGGAGTTCGGATCGAGTCATTCGATGTCGGCATTGGATATAACCATTTTTCGAATGGCAAAGGTGTTTTTGGATGGACAAAAACTGCCAACCATGGTGAAAATTTTGTAACACTTCAGGTTGGATATCGATTTTAAGTTGAACAACTAACAGGAGCGCACGATGAGTGTTCATGACCCGGTATGCGGAATGATCATTGAGGAAAAGGATGCAGGTGCTGTCTTTTCTTATCAAGGGAAAACATATTATTTTTGCTCGATGATCTGCAAGAAAAAATTCGAGAAAAATCCCGATTCGTACCTTGCAAAAAAAATTGGTCCGGTATCTCCAGATAACTTCGTTGAACACGCCATGATGCCTGAACAAAAATCAAAACAGTGCACAACGTGCAGAGCGGACATTTCTGAACCGGCATCAATACAGGATCATGATGAATGGACATGCCCGATGCATCCTGAAATTATACAGGATCGTCCGGGGAATTGCCCTGTTTGCGGCATGGCGCTCGAGCCCAAGACAATTACACGTGAAGAAAAACAAAATCCGGAATTGGCAAGCATGACCCGTCGTTTTTGGATAGGAGTGGTTTTTTCCATTCCGCTGGTTTTTATTGCAATGGGTGACATGATAGGCATCTCTTTCAAGGATTTCCTGGACACCAATGTACTTCCCTGGATTGAGTTTCTCCTGGCAACACCGGTTGTCCTCTGGGGTGGCTGGCCATTTTTTGTACGCATGGTGCAGTCAATCCAGAATAAAAATCCGAATATGTTTACGCTCATTGGCCTCGGTACCGGGGTTGCCTACGGCTATAGTGTTGTAGCGACTGTATCGCCCGGAATATTTCCTTCGTCGTTTCGTGAAACAAGCGGTGAAGTAGGAACATACTTTGAGGCTGCGGCAGTCATTGTCACACTCGTGCTTCTGGGTCAGGTTCTGGAATTACGAGCCAGAAGCAAAACAGGTTCTGCAATCAAGGCATTACTGGGATTAGCGCCAGCTACAGCGCGCAGAATCCAGAATGGGTTGGAGGAAGACATTCCTCTTGCCCATGTGCATCCGGGAGATTTTCTGCGTATTCGGCCAGGTGAAAAGATTCCTGTAGACGGCATCATAACCGAAGGCACGAGCTCAGTCGATGAATCCATGATCAGTGGAGAACCGCTTCCGGTTCAGAAAAAAACCGGCGACCGTGTTATCGGGGCAACGATAAACGGAACAGGCACGCTTATTATGAAAGCGGAAAAGGTTGGTTCGGAAACGTTTCTGGCTCATATTGTTCAGATGGTGTCGGAGGCTCAGAGAAGCAGGGCCCCGATTCAAAGACTTGTTGATATTATTGCCGGTTATTTTGTCGAAATTGTGATCGGTATAGCGATTCTTACGTTTCTTGTATGGGTATGGATTGGGCCGGAACCTCGCTTTGTATACGCACTCGTCAATGCAGTAGCGGTCTTGATTATTGCCTGTCCATGCGCGCTAGGACTGGCAACTCCCATGTCCATCATGGTGGCCATGGGAAAAGGTGCGACACAGGGGGTGCTTTTTAAGAATGCGGAAACAATCGAAATCATGAAAAAAGTGAACACGCTTGTTATTGACAAAACAGGAACCCTTACCGTCGGAAAACCGGATGTTGTAGAACTCGTAGCGCACGGAGAATTTTCTGATCAGGAACTTTTGCACGCTGCAGGCAGTCTTGAACAAGGAAGCGAACATCCGCTCGCAACCGCGATTATTGCTGGCGCAAAGAAACGAGATATTGCTCTGAACCAGATTGATGCGTTTGAATCTCTGACCGGAAAAGGCGTTACGGGAAAGGTGGGTGGCCATACCGTGGCACTGGGGAATCGTACGCTTATGAATGAGCTCCATATCGATATTGATGAGCTTTCAGCAAAAGCGGAAGATATGCGAAGCGACGGGCAGACGGTTCTGTTTGTAGCAGTAGATGGGAAACCGGCAGGTCTGATAGGGGTAGCAGATCCTATCAAAGAAACAACACTTCGAGCTGTTCAGGAGCTTCATAAGGATGGAATCAGAATTATCATGCTGACGGGAGATAATCGGACGACAGCAGACGTTGTTGCACGAAAGGTCGGTATCGACAATGTTGTTGCCGAAATACTGCCTGCTCAAAAAGCGGAAATAGTAAAAAAATTTCAGGAGGAAGGTCTGTTCGTCGCCATGGCAGGTGATGGAATTAATGATGCTCCTGCTCTTGCTCAGGCTCATGTCGGCATTGCTATGGGAACGGGAACCGATGTGGCCATTCAGAGCGCCGGCGTAACGCTCATCAAGGGAGATTTGCAGGGAATTCTTCGAGCCCGCAGATTAAGCAGGGCTACCATGCGCAATATCAAGCAAAATCTTTTTTTTGCATTTGTCTATAATGCTCTCGGCGTACCTATTGCCGCAGGAGTGCTGTATCCTTTTTTGGGTATCTTATTAAGTCCGATGGTTGCTGCAGCTGCAATGAGCTTCAGCTCCGTATCTGTGATCGCGAATGCTTTGAGATTACGTGCAGCGAAATTGCCCTAGATTCATTACGTATCTATTCTCTCTATCATAATGATGCCATCGTAATCTATACATCTCCTGAACGGTGATCTCCGAATGCTTTTAACGGGGATACGATTTTAACACCGGATTCCCGGTTGCAATTTCGGGAATGACACATACCATTGTTGTTCCTATTTTAAGACCATTCATAAGATCAAAGCGATTTTATTGACAGGGGAAGAATAATTTCATATACTTAAAAAAATAATAAGGACTTTGCGGACTGACGCGCCCGCATGCGCTCTGCATAGAGTGTTTCGGGAAAGAGGGCTGGTAAAAGCATCTAACAGGCTTACCAGCCTTTTTTATTTTAACGGTCATTGAAAAAAGCAGTGAACCGTTTTCGAAGTGTGTTCGTGAACCGAGTGATTCCATGAGAGGAGGGGAACATGGTTCAATCATTCGAATTTAAACAGTGCATCACCCTGCTCAAGTCCACGGGGAAGAAAGCCTGTACGTTACGAGAACTGCGTGAACGTATTGCCGGCGCCAGTGACGAATCGATCCTGCATCATACCTACCAATATTTTCTCAAAGGACATATTCTGGAATACACGAACGACTTCGCGCAATGGGCAGGAAGCAGTCTTGAAGAACGGGCGTTGGCTGAACAGCTTTCGAACATTGATCCCTATGACTATGACAACGTGGGCAATGTACGAAGCAAATTTTTGGAAACTCTCGATCAATATCTTTCAACGTTTCCAGAACCGCGGCCGGTCATTCCGGGAGACGAGTTTTTTTTTAATGAAACCGTTATGCTTATATATCCGTCCGGAATCCGTGTAAAAAATCTCGCTGAATTCCTCATGGCAATAAAGTACGTTGATAAAAGTTCCCTCTATTACCATTTTTATGAAGCCAGGCAGCGTCTTGGCAGTAATCATGATGATTTTACGGTCTGGTTCGAAACGGTTCTCGCAAAAAAAGACCTTGTTTACGCAATACGGGCTATTGACCCTTTTATGCATACCCTGGAAGGCATACGTGAGCAGATCACCCGGATCGTTGAAGCCGAAGTGCAACATGACATGGCATTTGCGGGGGTCGAATCATGATAGCTCAATATAAGCATGTCACACCGAAGGGCGACATCCTGCTACTCCAGAAATTGGGGGAAAAATTACGCGGGAAGTCATTTCTGCATATCAATTCGACGAAAGAGGGCGGGGGCGTAGCCGAGATTTTGCATCGCATGATCCCCCTGCTGAACAATCTCGGAATCAATGCGCGATGGGAAGTCATCGAAGGAAATGCCCGCTTTTTCGATATAACGAAAAAAATCCATAATGCTCTGCAGGGCAATGCAGAGGCAATAACCAACGAGATGTGGGAAATACATTATGAGGTTAACAGCAGCAATGCTGAGAAACTCAACTTGGAAGCGGACGCAGTCCTCATTCATGATCCTCAGCCGGCTCCGCTCGTCACCTTTAAAAAAGGTGGTACCTGGATATGGCGGTGCCATATCGACGTTTCGAGTCCCTATCCTGCAGTGTGGCAGCGACTCAAATCATACTGCGAACACTATAACGCGGCTGTATTTTCCGTGGCAAAATTTGCGCAGGCAATGCCTATCGATGAATTTATCATTCCTCCCGCCATTGACCCGCTCAGTGAAAAAAATCGCGATCTGACTGCCGAGGAAATCAGGGAGACCGTGCAGAAATTCGGAATTCCTCTGGACAGGCCTGTTCTGCTCCAGGTTTCGAGATTCGATCGCTTCAAAGATCCTCTCGGAGTGATACAGGCATACCGTAAGGTTAAAAAGTACAATGACTGTGTGCTCGTTCTTGCAGGCAGCCCTGCCTCCGACGATCCGGAAGGAGAAGCTGTCTTGAATGAGGTGAGGGAGTATGCGTCTGATGACCCTGATATTTTCATTCTTCTTCTGCCCCCCTTCAGCGACAAGGATATCAACGCGCTCCAGAGAACAGCAACTGTTGTTCTGCAAAAGTCTCTCCGGGAAGGATTCGGGCTTACTATGTCGGAAGCCATGTGGAAGGAAAAACCAGTGATTGGGGGAGCTGTAGGCGGCATCCCAACCCAGATTGTTCACGGTGTTACCGGTTTTCTTGTTCACTCGGTAGACGGCGCCGCTTTTCGGATACGACAGTTTCTGAATAATCCGGAAATGGCGCGGCGTATGGGAGAGGCTGGCAGGGAGTATGTGCGGACGAACTTTCTTATAACGAGACAGATGCGGGATTATCTGGCGGTCTGGTATTCGGCAATAAACAAAGGAAAGGAAACACTTGAACTTTGATGCTCAGAACGCCCATACGACTTATTGAATATCTCGGCAGTCGGTCTGCATGGACGCTGATGCAGACGGCATTGGCCTTCGTGGTTGCAATCGGTTTTGCAGATTACCTGACGGGGCATGAGCTCTCGCTGTTTCTTTTTTACCTGGTGCCGGTTGCGATCGTCACGTTATACGGCGGGATCTGGCCGGGACTTTTTGTTTCCCTTGCAAGCGCTTCCGCGTGGCTTCTTGCAGACCTGCTGACAGTAAAAACCTATTCGCATCCAATCATTCCCTATTGGAATGCAGCCGTGAGAATGACGATCCTCTTCATTGTCGTCATCCTCCAAAACGCGCTCGCAAAGGAAAAATATATCGCCCGCACGGACTATCTCACGGGGCTGGCAAATCGGAAGCATTTCTTTGAAACAGCAAAACGTGAAATTGAGCGGGCGCGGCGGTACGGTCAGCCCTTCAGCACGGCATACATAGACATTGATAATTTTAAGGATGTGAACGACCGTTACGGGCACGCGGCTGGGGACAAGCTTCTTCAGTCAGTTGGCAATATCATTCTTCGAAACATCCGTGCCGTGGATTTTGCCGCGAGGCTCGGCGGCGATGAGTTTGCCCTCCTGCTTCCTCAGGCAGATGCGATGTCCACGCGCGCGGTGCTGACCAAACTGCAGTTACTGCTGCATGAAACCATGAAGAAGAAGCTATGGCTCGTGACGTTCAGCACCGGCGTTGTTACGTTCGTGAAACCGCCGGAAACCGTTGACGAGATGGTTCGGATGGCAGATGGTCTTATGTATGGAGTGAAGGCGGCTGGCAAGAACATGATTAAATTCGATATATACAACGGACAAGCGAACGGGGGCACATGACTCCGGGATTGGCTATCCTGGTATGAAGAGAAGATCAGGCGAGGCCTGTTGCAATCGTTTGGGACAGGCGGTTGATATTTTGAGGGGGGAGCATGAAAAAGCGGTTGGAGCGTCTGCGGATATTTTTTCTGAGCGACCTGTGGTCCCGTGATCGGTTAGTACACGGCAGGACGCAGACTTTTCTGATCAACGCCCTTCGAACCGTTATCGTCGTGGCAAAGGATGTCCTTTTAGGAGACCTCACGCTTCGCGCCATGGGGCTTGTGTATACGACACTGCTTTCTCTGGTGCCCCTGCTTGCGGTGAGTTTTTCGGTGCTCAAAGCCTTCGGTGTGCACCATACCCTTGAACCGTTTCTGAATAATGTGCTGACCCCGCTCGGGCCCTGGGGATTCGACCTCACGGAACGGATCGTGGAATTCGTGAATAATATGAAGGTGGGCGTGCTCGGCTTCGTGGGACTGGGGCTGCTCATCTACACGGTCATCTCCCTTGTTCAGAAGATCGAGGAGTCCTTCAACGCAATCTGGCGCGTACGCAGTCTACGGAGCATTCTGCAGCGGTTCAGAGATTACCTGAGCGTGATTCTCGTGGGTCCGGTGCTTGTCGTGTCCGCACTGGGTTTCACCGCTTCACTCTTGAGTTCGAAGCTTATGCAGAAGTTTCTGGCGGTGGAACCGTTTGGTACGATTGTTTCAGCTGCAGGGCAGCTCGTTCCGTATGTTCTTGTCTGCATAGCGTTTGCGTTTATCTATGTCTTTGTGCCGAACACGAAAGTGCGTCTTATTCCTGCGGTGATCGGTGCCGTGATCGGAGGCGTGCTCTGGCAGGCGGTTGGATGGGGCTTTGCCTCGTTTATCGTAGGTTCCACCAGGTACGGTGCAATCTATTCGGGATTTGCCGTCCTCATTCTTTTTATGATCTGGATGTATCTGAGCTGGCTTATCCTGCTTATTGGCGCCGAGATATCGTTTTACGTCCAGAACCCTCAGTACCTCGTTCTCGCGCAAAAGTCGCGCGTTCCGGATGCGCGGCTCATTGAACAGACAGCGGTGTCCGTCATGCTTTTTATTGCGCAGAGTTTTCATGATGATAAACCGCCCTGGACCACGGCCGCTCTAGCACAGCATATGGGTATTGACGTCGAGCGAGTCGAGGAGATCGTGGAGGCATTAAAGACGAAAGGGCTGATTGCCGAGATAACCGACGACCCCCCGGCATATTTGCCGAGGCGTGATCTCGAGGCCATTATGCTCCATGATGTGTATGGCGCCGTACGCGGAACCGTGGTCGGGTTGTTGGAAGGAAGCCGCACCGATGTGTCTGGACAGGTCGAGGAAGTGGTCAGATCGGTGGACCAGGCCATCACCACCGTCCTTGACGGGAGAACGCTTAAGGACATTGTCCGCTCCCCCGTCAGGAAAAGCGGAGAAGGAAACGGAAAGCAGCATTGTTGAAAAAGAAGGGTCGCACGTTCGAGCGATTCCCGTCAGTGCCTCACGCTCTGCGTGGGATCTAAATAAGGAAGTGAAACTGAGGAAGCGTGACGTATGACAGACATTGGAGCGAGATATGATCGAAAGAATAATTGCGGTTCATTTCGGGTTTGGGCGCCGCTGCGGAATCGAGTAGTAGTAAAGATCGTTCGGCCGGAAGAGCGGATCATTCCGATGGGGATGGACAAGCGTGGCTACTGGCATGTTGAAGCCAACGGCATTGTTCCGGGAACAAAGTATCTTTATCGTCTCGACAACGAAAGAGACCGTCCTGATCCCGCTTCTCGATTTCAACCGGACGGTGTTCATGGTCCCTCGCAGGTCATTGACTTGGACGCATTTAAATGGGAAGACTCCCTGTGGAATGGATTATCCCTGAAGGATTTCATTATCTATGAACTCCATGTGGGAACATTTACCACAGAAGGTACGTTTGACGCCGTGGCCGCGCGTCTAGATTATTTGGGGGAGCTAGGTGTAACCGCGGTAGAATTGATGCCGGTTGCGCAATTCCCCGGTGTGAGAAACTGGGGCTACGACGGCGTGTATCCCTATGCGGTACAGAATTCCTACGGTGGTCCGGACGGACTGAAAAGACTGGTGAATGCCTGCCATCTGCGAGGGATTGCGGTGATTCTCGATGTTGTCTATAATCACCTGGGACCAGAGGGGAACTACCTGGCCGATTTCGGGCCGTACTTTACGGATAACTACCGAACGCCCTGGGGACAGGCAATCAACTTCGATGGTTCATACTCGGACGAGGTGAGGTGCTATTTTATCGAGAATGCTCTATACTGGGTACGGGAGTACCATATTGATGCTCTACGAATAGACGCTATCCATGGAATATTCGACTTTAGCGCAAAACATTTTCTGCAAGAACTGGCCGAGATCGTGCACCGCGAGGCAGCGGTACTCGACAGAAAAATATATGTGATCGCCGAGAGCGACCTGAACGACGTGCGCGTCATCAGTCCTGAAGAGATCGGCGGCTATGGTATCGATGCTCTTTGGAATGATGATTTTCATCACGCCGTGCATACGCTTCTTACGGGAGAGCAGGCCGGATACTATCAGGACTTTGGGAAGATCGAACAACTAAAGAAGGCATTCAAGGAGGGTTTTATCTATTCCGGCGAGTATTCATCCTTTAGAAAGCGTAGGCACGGGAGCTCCTCCAGGGATATGTTTGCCCGCCAGTTCGTCGTCTTTTCTCAAAACCACGATCAGATCGGGAATAGAATGAACGGTGAGCGCCTGACGAGTCTTGTGCCGTTTGAAGCGTTAAAGCTTGTGGCAGGCACCGTGCTGTTATCCCCGAATATTCCGCTCCTGTTCATGGGTGAGGAATATGGCGAGACGGCGCCCTTTCAGTATTTTGTGAGCCACAATGATGCATTCCTTATTGAAGCGGTAAGAAAAGGTCGCCTCGGGGAGTTTGCTTGCTTGCAATGTGAAGGAGCAGTTCCGGATCCGCAGGCTGAAGAAACCTTTCTTCGATCAAAAATTGATTCCGAACTGCATCAGGCAGGCAAGCACAAGATGCTTTTTAATTTCTACGCTCAGATCCTGAAGTTGAGGAAGTCGCTGCCCGCTCTCTCCATTCCCTGTGGGAGGGACGCGACCGAGGTAAAAGGTTTCGAAAACGAACGGGTGTTCACGATGCACCGGCGCTCTGGCGAAAGCAATCTGCTTATTCTATTGGCGTTCCATCGTAAACCGGTGTCGCTTCCTATCCTTATCCCCGAGGGAACGTGGGTTACACGCCTTGATTCATCTTCGCCGAAATGGGGCGGACCGGGCGAGCGAGCAGTACGCAAGATTGTATCTTATGGTGAGGAAATCGCGCTGAACCTAAATGCTTTCAATATCGTTCTTTATGAACGAGACAGGGAGGAATTGTGAAAGCCGATCTGTCCGTTCCCAAAATTTCCGGTGCTACCTATCGGCTTCAGTTTAACGGTCAGTTCACGTTTCGTGATGCAACACGGATCATCTCCTATCTTCAGGAACTCGGTATTACCGATATGTATGCCTCCCCTTATTTCAAGGCAAAGAAGGGGAGCCTTCATGGTTATGATATCGTGGACCACAATACGCTAAATCCTGAGATCGGCACGGAGGAAGATTATCGGTTTATGATGGTGGAACTGCATCGGCATGACATGGGGCAGATACTCGACATTGTTCCGAATCATATGTGCATCGAAAGCTCCGAGAACGCATGGTGGATGGACGTCCTCGAAAATGGTCCGAGTTCTCCTGCTGCAAAGTATTTCGACATTGACTGGACCCCGCTTAAGAAGGAACTTCGAAACAAGGTTCTGATTCCCGTTCTCGGCGACCAATATGGCAACATTCTTGAACAACAGGAACTCAAACTTGTTTTTGAAGAGGGTGCGTTTTGCCTTCACTATTACGACAATATATTCCCGCTGCGTCCTCAGACGTATGTCATTGTTCTTGAGCATCGTCTTGAGGAACTGCAGGTGCTCATGCCGCCGGAAGATGCGAATCTGAGTGAGTTCCTGAGCATTATAACGGCTCTCAAGCATCTCCCTTCCCATCTGGCAACAAGCCAGGAGAAAATTGAGGAGCGGTATCGCGAAAAGGAAGTGATCAAGAGACGCCTCCAGACGCTTGTCAAAGCATGTTCTGATATCAGGTCATATATCGAGGAAAACGTCCGGCTGTTCAATGGGACGAAAGGAGATCCGCGAAGTTTTGATCTCCTGGACAATCTCATGAATCAGCAGGTTTATCGTCTCTCCCACTGGAGGGTTGCGACTGAAGAGATCAATTACCGCAGATTTTTTGACATCAACGGCCTTGCTGCCATCCGCATGGAACACCTCGATGTATTTATAAAAACCCACGCATTGATTTTTCGGCTTATCAGAGAGGGAAGCGTTACCGGTCTTCGCGTGGATCATCCTGATGGCCTGTATAATCCTGTTGAGTATTTCCACTGGCTTCAGCGAGGCTGCTTTGTGCAGCAGCGCCTGAACTCAACAACCGGAGAAGAAAGCGGATCCGAAACTCGGAATGACGAGTCTGCTCTCGAACACCAGTATACTGAAATGGTCATGGCCGATCCTGGCGTAAAATTTTTCTACATTGTCGGAGAAAAGATCCTGACAAAAAGCGAACGGATGCCTGAGGATTGGCCGATATTCAGCACCACGGGTTACGTGTTTGCCAATTCTGTGAACGGAATCTTTGTCGAGAGCGGCCAGGCAAAGGCCTTTGATGCCATCTATGAAAAATTCACTAAAACAAAGGTTAATTTTCAGGACGTTGTCTATGAAAAAAAGAAATTGGTAATGCAGGTGGCTATGGCCAGCGAGGTAAGCACGCTCGGTCATTACTTAAACGACATTTCTGAAACAAACCGGCATACCCGCGATTTCACACTGAACAGCCTGACGAGTGCAATCATTGAAGTGATCGCACTGTTCCCGGTTTACCGCACCTATACCAATAGCTGGGTTATCACTGACCGGGACCGACAAGTCATTGAGCTGGCTATTTCCAAGGCGAAAAGAAAAAATCCTGCAATCAGCGAATCCATCTTTGATTTTCTGAAAGAGGTGCTTCTCCTCCAGTTTCCAAAAGAGTTTAAGGATGAGGACAAGATCATCTGGCTTGACTTCGTGATGCGCTTTCAGCAAATAACCGGACCGGTTATGGCCAAGGGTGTCGAGGACACGGCCTTTTACGTTTACAACCGGCTGATATCACTCAATGAAGTAGGAGGCATGCCGGAGCGGTTCGGCACGCCTCTTGAAACTTTTCACGGTCAGAATATGGAACGGATAAAATCATGGCCCCATGCGCTGATTGCCACGTCAACCCATGATACAAAGCGGAGCGAAGATGTGCGGGCTCGCATCAATGTCCTGTCGGAGATTCCCTCGGAATGGGGAGATCGAATCCGCGTCTGGCGTCGCATGAACAAAAAGAAAAGGATTTCCGGAAACGGAGTCGAGGCTCCTGATCGAAACGAGGAATATCTCCTGTATCAGACGCTGATCGGCGCATGGCCTGTTGAAGCAATGACGGAGTCTCTTCTGGAAGAGTTTGTTCAAAGGATCAAGGATTACATGATCAAGGCATCGCGCGAGGCCAAGGTGAATACCAGCTGGATTAGCCCGCATAACGCCTATGAGAAGGCGTTGCTGCACTTTATCGACGGTTTAATAAGACAGTCACCCCAAAGCCAGTTTATGAATGATTTTCTTCCGTTTCAGCGTATGATCTCTCACTACGGGATGTTTAACTCCCTTTCCCAAACTCTGCTGAAGATATGCGCACCTGGAGTGCCCGACTTTTTCCAGGGAACTGAACTCTGGGATTTCAGCCTCGTAGATCCTGACAACCGTCGTCCTGTTGACTATGAAAAACGGATGAGTATGCTTGCAGCATTGAAACAGAAAGAAAAAGAGATACCAAGAACAAACCTTGCGTGGGAGCTTTCTCTGAATAAAGAAGATGGTAGAATCAAACTTTATTGTATCTCTCAAGCGCTTCATTTTCGAAAGGAAAACCGCGTATTGTTCGATCAGGGTGACTATATACCGCTTGCCGCACGGGGCGCACAATCAGATCATGTCTGTGCCTTTGCGCGAAAGTCCGGGGATGCATTACTGATTGTCGCTGTTCCTCGTTTTTTGACTCCGTTGATTTCCGGCGGCGGTTCCGTTCCCTTTGGAAAAGCAGTCTGGGAAGACACGAGAATCATCGTGCCGGAGGTTGCAGAAAAAACAAATTTTCGCAATGTGATTACTCATGAAGTCGTATCAGCCCATTCGTACTATGAGGAGACCGGATTTCTTCTTTCGGAGGTTTTCTCGTGTTTTCCTGTGGCATTGCTGGAACGGATTTCATGAGGTTACTCCATCTCCAGAAACGGCGAAAATGGTATGCCTTGCATTGCTGTTTTGCGAGCCAGAGAAAGAAGCAATTTTGACCACATCATGCTCATTCTGAGAGCGAAAAGGCCGAAGAATTCCAAATGAGACATGTGCCAGAGATTGCAGATTCACGTTATGAATCATTTCTCACAATGACAGCAACGCTATTCCTCATGAGAAAAGGAATGTTTTGTTGACACTGGCTGGATTATTTCATATACTCGAAAAAAATGAAACGAGATTGGCGGACTGACGCGCCTGCAAACGCTTTGATGATGGAGCGTTTCGGGAAAGAGGGCTGGCAGAGCATGAAAATGCTTACGCCGGCCTTTTCTGTTTAGAGAGGCAAACGAGACATATAATGGCACCTTATATCATTTTTAGTGATCTTGACGGAACACTGCTCCATCCAAAAACATATTCATTTGAAGAGGCATTACCCGCCCTGAGACTCCTCAAGGAGAAGCATATCCCGCTGGTTCTGTGCTCGAGTAAAACTCGTGCAGAGATTGAAGTTTACCGAAGACATATAGAGACCGTGCATCCTTTTATTGTTGAAAATGGAGGAGGGATATACATACCGCAAGGATATTTTTCATTTCCTGTTGAGGAGCCAATTCGTGAAGGCTTCCATGTTTTAGAACTCGGAACTCCCTATGCGGATATTCGTAAAGCATTCATCCGTCTTCGGAATGAGCTGGGAATATCCGTAAAAGGATTCGGCGATATGACGGCGCAGGAGGTTGCCTCGTTGACCGGCCTCACAATCGAACAGGCGGTTTTTGCTCTCCAGCGGGAATATGGCGAACCGTTTATTTTCGCTGACCATCCTGATGAACGTTTTCTCCAGGCTATTGAAGCGTCCGGACTCCATTGGACGCAAGGCCGCTTATTTCATGTTATGGGAAATCATCATAAGGGCATGGCGGTGAACAAACTCAAAGCACTGTTTGAACGCGAATACGGATCCATTATCACGATTGGATTGGGAGATGGGTTGAATGACTTCCCATTTCTTTTTTTAGTTGACCATCCGGTATTTATCCGCAATAATCGTGCCATCATTGATCCTCCAGTTACCATTCCGAATCTTTACTACACAAACGAGAATGGTCCTCGGGGATGGAATGAAGCGATTTTACAACTTTTGCAAAATACTTCACAAGGAAATCCTTCGGTTCAGGGAATGTCCTGATAGAATATTCCTGATATACTCAAATACTATGTACGCATGAGCCGGACGTAAACTGCAATTTTTTGAGGATGGGTGCGTTGACGTGGAAACAGTGAGCATGAGAAAAGAAATCGAGGAACAGCTTGCAAGGATTCAAACGGCGGATATTCTTGTGGGTATTCCGAGCTTTAATAATGCGCGTACCATCGGTCATGTAGTGCGTGCGGTCCAGGCGGGTCTTGCAAAATATTTTCCAGACTATAAAGCAGTCCTGGTTAATTCCGATGGTGGTTCAACCGATACGACCAGCAGCATTGTTCAAAACACGGTGCTAGAAAATGTCGAAGCAATTCTCTTTCAGCACCGTGTGCCACCTCTCTTTAAAGTGACTGCTCCGTATGGAGGCATTCCCGGAAAAGGAAGTGCCTTTCGGATGATTTTTGAAATAGCAACCGCCTTGAATGTTAAGGCATGTGCGGTTGTGGATTCGGATCTTCGAAGCATCACGCCTGAGTGGATCGAACTGTTGTTGAAACCGGTTCTCTCGGATCGGTTTGATTATGTGGCCCCATTGTATCATCGTCATAAATATGATGGCACCATTACGAACAGCATTATTTATCCTCTTACGCGGGCATTATATGGGAAGCGGGTACGTCAGCCAATCGGCGGTGATTTTGGTTTCTCAGGAAACCTGGCGAAGTTTTACCTGACAAAAGATGTCTGGGATACGGATATTGCGCGATATGGAATCGACATCTGGATGACAACCGAGGCCATTGCGAACGGATTCAGAATAGCGCAGGCGTTTCTCGGAGCAAAATTGCATGATCCCAAGGACCCTGGCTCGGATTTAAGTGCCATGCTCTATCAGGTCGTCGGTTCGGCATTTGGATTAATGGAAGAGTATTCCAAACTTTGGAAAACGGTACAAGGCTCCGAAACGATTCCCACATACGGTTTTCAATACGCAGTAGGTCTTGAAAAAGTAACGGTACAGTATGAAAAAATGCTGGCCATTTTTCGGGAAGGCGTCAAAAGCCTGGGTGAAATTTGGATAGATATTCTTGGACAGGGAGATTACGGACAGCTTCAACAGATTGCAGTCTTCCG
>Ga0265297_10001366_pt1 | contig 58012 bp, 55 predicted proteins | sample Munlanlwell13791_FD_192502 | JGI IMG/M metagenome (GOLD analysis project Ga0265297, IMG submission 192502) | Leachate microbial communities from a municipal landfill in Southern Ontario, Canada - Leachate well 137-91 | ecosystem: Engineered > Solid waste > Landfill > Unclassified | place...
TTCGTCGTGGAATCGATATGAGTGGCCATCGAAATGAACGAGACGGGCATCTCGTCGCCCGCCCAGACCTTCACGTTCTGCCCGTCGCAAAAAGCTACATGCCCGGTGGGCCAGCGCGCGAAGCGCCCCTGTGCCGCGGCCGTCGCCCCCAGCGATGCCGCCGCGAAATCCGCGGCGGCGGGGACGACGGAAAGATTTTCCAGGATCTCCGCCTCCGTGAGGCCGGCGTTGAACCCCTGGGCGAGGATCCGGCTTTTGGTCGTGTACGGTGCGGAGAGCTGGTGCAGCGCGCGGATCTTCGGATAGGCGGTCAGCGCCGTCGTATTGACCTTCGCGTGCCCCTTGATCGTATCCAGGCCGTCGTTCCCGTAGCGGAGATTCTGCAGGTCGGCGAAATTCTCCTTGCCGATCACCAGCGGATCCAGCGACGGCAGCCACTGGCCTTTCCCGAACAGGATCTGGTCGCGGCCTGCTTGAATGTCGTCCGCTTGCGGTAGGTTTCCGGAGAGTCTCGGGGAGACCTGCCTGCGGACGATCATGTTCTTGGAGGCTTTTTCGGCCATCTCACTCCTTCCCGGGCTGAACGATCTCGTTGTAATCCGGGATCTTGAACTCGCTTTTAGCGTCCACGGTCTGTTCGATCAGATCCTGGCGGTGGAACAGCAGGCTCGACAGGTACATCTGGTAGAGCATCGAGGCCTGCGCGAATTTCTCTTCCTTGATCTTGGCATTAACCAGCGCAAAGAGCGTTGCGGCTGACCCGTACTGGTCCGGGATGTTGGCGATCGTCGATGTCACGGCGGCATGGAACACCCGCGGCTTGATTGCGATCGATCCGTCGGCGGCCAGCGGCCAGATGCCGATTTTCTTGGCGAAATAGTAGTACTGCTCCGGGTTCCCCGCCTCGCGGTTCGTGGTTAGGCCAAGCATTTTGGGGTGGATCTTCGTCAACGGCTTGTTGTTGTAATGGATTGCCGAAATCTTCAGGCAGCCCGCGGGTTCGCTGTATTCGAGCGTCCCGGCGACCAGCGTGATCTCGGATACGGTTTCGTAACAGAGCGTTTTTGCGGAGATGTCCGTCGCCGCGTCGGCGATCCAGGCCGTGATTTCCGCATCCAGGAAGTATGCCGCGGTTGCCTCTTTCAACAGATATCGGATGTTCGTAAGCAAAGTCGCTGCTACAAGGGCCATGATCTCCCCCTTTCAGGGCAATATGCGCCGCCGACCCCCCTCGATCGCCAGCGCGGCTCGTTCCTGGCGGCTGCGGGTCAGCTCGGAGAGAAACAGGATGTGGTGACGGTCGGCGACATTGGTATTGTTTTTCCGGTTCTCGTACTGGAATGCCGCCTCATGGGCGATCGCCCGGCAGGCGACATCATCGAACCGCCAGCGGGCATGATCCGCATAAACCGGATTCGGCTTGCACAGATACGGCACGGTGATCGTATGCCCCGCCGTATCGCTCGGGGCGGACAGATAGAGCTGCTTGGCCGTCGCTCTCGTAATCACATAGGAATCTCCACTGCCAAAGCCGTTGGCGCTCCCGTCGAAAAGCGCCGCGACCAGGCGCGTCGCATCGGTCACGGAAAGGACCAGGCCGTCGGAGCCGTCGGTTGTGTTGTGGACGATGTCGCGGGGATAGACGAGGTTGGTCGTCAAGAAGAGCTTGGCCGCGTCCGTCAGGATCGCCTCCCCGTTCGCCTGCACGCCCGCGGCGCACGTCGTTCCGGTAAGCTTGGCGGGCGATGTTGCCTTGTCGATCACCGCCACGCAGGTCGGGATCTCGGCGTTGTCGGTCAGATTCCGCATGTAGATCGTTTCGTAAGGGCAAATCACCGGCCAGGAGGTATTGCTGCCGTCGTAATACTTGACGAAGTAGCGGTCCCGGCTGTTCCTCATGTAGAATCCGAGGAAATCCGGGGGCAGGTCGTAGGCCTGCTGCCCCTCTACGGTCGTGATGGGAAAGGATCCGTGCAGGCATTTGATCTGCCGGACATACTCGCACGCGGCCGCGTCGAGCATATCGTAGAGCACGCGGGGGTCCGTATTGAACAGTTTGTTGGCGACCTCTTCGTCGAGCGCATCGAGCAGGGTCCGGCGTAGCTGTTTCCCGTCCATGGCGTTTTATTCACTCCTTTCGCCGAGCAGGGCAGTTTCGCTGTCCAATGTTTCGGCTTCCATCCCGGATCCGCAGCGCGGGCAGATCTGAGGATCCAGGTACATGCGATCGTCCTCGACAAAGAGCGCGCCGCATGCGGGGCAGATACGGACCGGAAGATCGACAATGTCACCGGACATGGTTCAAGCCCTCAATTTACGGCCGCGGCCTGCTCCGCTTTCGCATCCTCGGGATTCGGCGCGGGCACTTCGATCGCGGTATCCTCGGAGATCTCGTAGACGTAGTCCATAAACTCGATCTTCCTGGCCTGACCCCACCAGTCGGGACGCTTCTCGAACCATTCCATCCAGGACTTCGGGGCGGATATCGCCGCGCCCTTCTTTTTGCCGTTTCCGCGTCGTGTGTAAAGGATCGCGTCCACGACGGTTTGGTCGGAATCGACGATCCTAAAATCCCCGGCCTCGTCCCGGCGTTTCTCTTCGATCCCCTTGAAATAGGCGGTCGATTCCGCCTCGCCGGTCCGTTTCCACCAGCGCAGGGCCTGCTCCCGCTGGATGGCATCGGCAATGACGTTGAAATCCGCCGCGTTTCGTAGCGGCTGCCCATCCTTGCGGGCGTAGCGGCCGTCGGCGTGCAGAAACACCTCCTGCCCGTTGATGTCGATCCAGGCCCGAAGGACCCTCACGGTCCCAACCTGGCCGTCTTTGTTCTTCACATAAAGGATCTGTGCCATAATTTTCTCCCTCCATGGTGAAGGACCCGCCCGCCTTGTTTGGAAGGGGGCGGGTCCGGCGTTTACTCCCCGATGATCAGGAGCTTGAGTGTTGTCGCGGCGACGGCGCCCGAGAGTTCCGTTCCGGCATTCCAGATCTCGATCGAGTGGTTTGTTGCATCGTACGCATACGCGTAGCCGACGCCGAGCGCGCCCTGGATCGCCATGAAGTCGATCGCCTTGTGTAGACCGAAGGCCCCGATCGCCGGGAGCGGGATCCCGTTGGTCGGATAGGTCAGCGATCCGTCCCCGAACGCGATCGTAGCGACGACCATATCTTTGTTTGCGCCGACGCCCGCGCAGTTTCGATCCTGCGCGTTGACAGTGACGGTGATGTCGGTGGAAGCAAGTTCTGCCATAAGTCCATTCTCCTTTCCGGCCGAAGGCCGCGTCCTGGGAAATCACGGGCCGTGGCGGGCCTGAAATTCCGTAGGGTTAGGTTGTTTCGGTCATGTCGGTCAGGTTCGCCTTCGTCTCCGGCAGGTACTCGACCAGAAGGAACGGGACAAAGTGCCCGGCCGGGCCGGTAGCTGCCGCGGTCTTCAGCTCAATGATGACTTCTTCGCCGGGTTCAAGCTCGGTGCCGATGGCGGCCTCGTCGTACATCACCTTTCCTGCGGCGGTCGTGCCCAGCACAAAATGGGCGATGTCCGCCGCGCCGCGGTCGGTGTCGCTGCCCGCGGTCGGCCGCAGGTCAAAATCGACCACCGGTGTGGTTCCTCCGGCGCAGGTCTCGGTGACGACGACGCCTGCCAGAAGCACTTGACAGCGGAATGGGATGACAAATCGCCCGACGTCCTTCGCAACCTGATCGCAATCGACCCCGGCAACATCGTCGTAATCGACGAACAGGAAGCTGGGAAGTGCCACGGGAATATCGGATCTCAACATATTATTTCCTCCTTTCCGGGATGGTTCCGGGCCGCCGCAAAGCGACCCGGATAACCCCGAATGTTAGGTCGTTTCGGTCATGTCGGTCAGGTTCGCCTTCGTTTCCGGCAGATACTCGACCATCAAAAACGGTACGACATGCCCCGCCGCGCCGACGCCTGCCGCCTGAACCTTCACCTCGACGACGACCTCTTCGCCTGGCTCCAGTTCGGTGCCGATGGCGGCCTCGTCGTACATCACCTTTCCTGCGGCGGTCGTTCCCAGCACAAAATGGGCGATGTCCGCCGCGCCGCGTGACCCATCGCCGCCCGCGGTCGGCCGCAGGTCGAAATCGATCTGTGGGGTGGCGTCAGCGCCGGCGCAGGTCTCGGTGACGACGACGCCTGCCAGAAGCACTTGACAGCGGAACGGGATCACGAACCGGCCCACGTCCGCGGGGCTCTGATCGCAGTCGATTCCCGCTACGTCGTCGTAGTCGATGAAAAGGTGGCACGGAAGTGCCACGGGAATATCGGATCTCAGCATGGTATTACCTCCTTATGGGTTGCGGCGGGCCTTTTCGGCCCGCCGGCATTCATCGGTTACGCCGACGCGATCTTGACGATCCGGCATTCCCGGTCCGTCGAACTCTGGAACATCACATCGAAGGCGACGGTGCCGTACCAGGCCACCGCCTTGCGCCTGCCAAAGTCGCCCTTGTAGTTCGGATCGACCCGCAGGTGCGGGTATTCGATCTCGATCCGGCCGACGGCATCGGCACCGAAGACCACTGCCTCGCCGAGCACGTTGCCCGATCCGATGGAGTTCGAGAGCGCCGCTTCGTGATTGACCTCGATGCAGCGGATCGACTCCACCATGCCGATTTCCCCGCGGTACAGCAGGTCGCCCTTCTGCAGGTAGAGATTAAATGCCATGATCACGCGGTCGTTCTTCAGCCCGCGCAGCGCCTTCGTTGCGGCCAGCATGATGTAGTGGTCGCCGGTGTAGAACGGGGTGTGGATCGTGTTGGCCAGGTAGTCGCGGATCACGCCCAGGTGATCCTTCGTCAGGTTAACCAGCGCCGTCGTGGACGGCGTTCCGTCCGTATCGAACGTGCCGTTGGTGAGGCTGGTCGGCTGAAACGCGATTTTCGCGTTGGTTCCCATGAAGGCCGCGGCGGCCGCGGCGTCCATGGAAAGCGCCATTTGGTCTTTGAGCGCCTTCTGCGCGCCGTCGTTGGGCGAAAGCGCGGAGAGGTCCTCGGCCAGCGACGTGAATTCGACGCCGCGCCCCCATTCCTTGATGGTGATCGTGTAGGTGCCCATCGTGAGTTGATCGATGGGGATCCGGGTTTTTTCCTCAAGCTGCGCCGAGGTAGGCTCGGAGAGCGGCTTGTAGTAGGGCATTGTGACCGTCTCGCCCATCTTCCTTCCGAAAGATGCGATTTTCTTCGTGAACGGAACGAACTTGAAATCCAGCGCAGCCAGCTTCAGCAGCTCGGCGCTCATCGCATGGCTCTTGTAGGTTCCGGTCGATGCGTCGTAATCCCAGGTAAATGTCTGTGTTGCCATAATGGGGTGACTCCTTTCTTATAGTCGCCGCATCTCCATGACTGACTCTACCGCCTCGGCCAGGCTGACGGGTCCGGTGGGTCCGGCATTTCCGCCGCCCGGACGAAACGCGCCGCTGCGTCCCATAGGCTGCACGGCGGGCGGGCTCGTCGGTGGTGCGGGGGGTAAACCGGACGCCTCGGCGGCCGGTGGGGTCTTCATATCCCGGTGATAATTCAGGGTGCGTTGGACGGCCCACCAGATCTGGTCCTTCAGTGGAATCGGCGTCCCGTCCTCGTGGACCGACGGACTCTGTTCCGCGAAGCTCCAAAACAGCGGATCGCCCTTGGGAATCCCCAGATTCGCGCCCTCCAGTACGCTTTCGACGAAATCGCGGGTGGCCAGGAAGCCCTCAGCCGCCGTCGCTTCCGCCGCCGCGTCTTCTTCCGGCGCAATGTCTGCGGCAGGAGGCTTGAACTCTCCGGCTTCGGCGTTTCCGGCGTCCGGTATTTTTGGAGACTTCCAGCGCCGGACATCAAGATGGGCACGAGCCCAGCATGCCGCGGCCTGGGCGGTGTATTCGGGGTCGTCCGGGTTGAGATCGTTGATCTCCGCCAGGGCCTTCTTGTTCCGCTCGGTCGTGAATTCCAGAAACGTCTGGTCTTCCGCCTGCTCGGCCTCCTTGCGTCGTTGCTCGTCCTGCAACGCCCTTTTCTCCGCTTCCAGGGCCTTGAGCTTTTGATCGGCCTTGGTTTTTTGCGCCTGAAGCAGCCGATAGCTTTTGTCGGCGTCCTCCAGCGTTTTAAACCGGTAGTCGCCGTGGGGGGCTTCTTTCCCCTTCCCATCGGGTTCCGGCGGCGTAACGGCCGGTTGCATAGCGGGCGTTGGGGGTTCGGCGGGCGTAACGGCCTCCTCATCTTTTGCCGTCGGCTCCGCCGTCGGCTCCTGGGCATTCTGGATGTTGTGCCCGATTGGGACAGGCCCCGTTGCATCGGCTTCGGGTTCGACGGCCCCAACAAATGCGGGTCGTCCGTCCTGCATGATCCGATCGAGGTCGGGGGTGGTCTGCTTTCCCTCTGTTTCCTTCTGTTCCATATTCTCTTCCTCCTTTGTCGGCGTTGTCCCGGTTCCCGGGGGCCGTTTATCCCTGTCCGTTCGTCTCGCCAAAAGAAAAGGGCGCATGGCTCTCTGCGGGCTGCGCAGCCATGCGCCCTTATTCTTTCTTTTGGCTGGGCCTTCTGATCAGGAAGGCCGTCCGATTTGCTTCTTAAAGACCCTGGCCCAGGCGGGCCGCGACGATCTTCTTCATCGCCTCGCGCCCCAGCCGGTCCTTGTTCCCAATTTCCTTCAGAATGTTCACGTAGGCGGTTGCCTCGGGATCCTCGGCGATGAGCTTCTCGATCCGGGCTTGCAGTCGGTCGGCAATCAGATCGACCAGCAGCTTCCCGGCGTCGGAGTGGATCAATCCGGCCATCTCCGCCTGCCGCTTGAGGCCGTCCTGCTCTATCTTCTCCCGGACCTCCGCGTCCGCCTGCCGCTTCATCTCCACCGGCTTTCCGGTGACAATGTCGATGTCCGCGCCTTTAGCCTGCATTTGCCGTCCCTCCCGCGGCCGGGGCCCGTTCCGCGGCCTTCGCCTGCTTGATCTTCTGGATCATCTCCAGCGCATCGATCATCGCCTGCGTCTCCGCCGTCTTTCCTTGCTGCTCGACGGTTTTTTCCTGGCTCTTCGACCCCTTGAGCTTCAACATCATTTCGAGCAGAGCCATCGCCTCTGCCTGCTCGGCCTCCTTGGCCTCCGCCTCCTCTTCGGCTTTGCCGCGCTTCGCCTCGATATCCAACAGGTTCTTTGCCTCGTCCTCGGTGGCGAAGACGCCTTCGTCCTTGATGTTGGTCCGCTCCTCGATCGCCTTAAGGATCTCGTAGGGTTTGATGTACGGGGCAAAACGGGCATTGGCCGCCAGCGGAATCACCAGTTCTTTCAGCGTGGCCATGACTTCATTTTCCTTCATCAGGCTCTGGATCCCGCTGACATGGAACGATCCGTCCATCGGCGGCAGGCCGACGATCTTGCCCGTGGCCGGATCCGTGGAAATGCCGTACTTTTGCAGATCCTCGTCGGAGAAGATCGTTCGGAGGTCCGGAAGCGCGATGTTTGCGGAAATCAGGTCCGCGCCGGCCATGATCGCCGTAATCGCGCCGTATTCGATATTTTCTCCCATCAGTGAAAAGACGCCCAGCGCCTGGTCCAAGTTCTGCGCCGCCTCGCGGAACGTCATGTCCTTCCGGTATCCCGGAAGCCCCTGGACGGCGTCGTTCACCATCGTTCCGCGCTGATAGTTCTGGTCGTGGTACTGCATGTTGGCCAGCACTTCGTTGGTGATGCTCCGCCGGTCCACTGTCCGGACGACCTGATTCCCGGAGACGGTATCCTTGACCTGGTACTCCTTCCCCGGCCATGTCTCCGCGTCATCCGGGTTGACCAGCGCATCGGTGATGATCTCGACCATGGGATTGACCAGCCAGGAGAGGTTGTCGGAGTGCATGCACATCAGGTTGCACATCGCCTCCCAGATGCTCAACACCCCTTCCAGCAGGCCGCGACCGTTGAACGTCAGCAGATCCGGCAACGGCGAAAAAGCAATCCCCGGCCAGCGGATGTGCGGATAGCTCACGGCCCGCGGCTTCTGGATGATCCGTCCGCCCGCGTCGGTGAATGTAGCCGACGGCAGAAGCACATTGCCCTGCTTGTCCAGGACGATGCCCCAGTATTCAGACGTCAGGATCATGCGACGATAGTTCGACCGCTCCCAGATCATCGCCTTGCGGGCGGCGACCGCCTCCTTGGTCAGAAACGGGTTGTTTGGATCCTCGCCGGTCAGGTTTTTAACCTGATCGACGTTGACGTACTGACCGTCCTGCTGTCCTTTGAGCAATACGAAGTAATCCAGCCATTCCTGGTGGATCCAGTACATGCCGGACTGGCAGTCTCGCGGCATCGCGTCCGGGTCGCGGTGGATCTTCCACGGCTCGATCAGCACGTATTCCAGTCCTTTTCCGGGGATGTAGCGGGGGATCATCTCCATGCTGGTTCCGATCGCCAGCCCCATCGTCGTCGCGTCGGTGAACCGAATCCCGAACTGAGCGTGCTGCTCGTTGAGCTGGACGTCCAGCAACCGCTTCCAGAATTCTCCGGAATTTGGGTTGCGGGTGTTGGTGACCGTCAGGAACTTCGGTGTGAAGGCCTTTTTGACGGCGCTCGCGCCGTACTGCACGGTCGCAAACGGCCGCGGGACGACGATCCGGCTCTGCCATGCGGCCTTTTTCTGGTAGTTGACCGGTTCGTCTTCCTTGTAGACGCGGTAGCAGTGGCTCTGGATCTCCCGGATCGTCTCCATGGAAGTGACGGACGTCTTGATGCAATCGGCCAGGTAATCCGTGAAATGTTTCTCGTCCTCTCCGGCATAGGCCTGCGCGGCCTCTTCCCGCTCGGCCAGCTCTTGGGCGTCCATGACGGCACCGCCGTTTCGCGCGTCCTCTTCCCGCCGGCGGATTTCCGCGGCGCGCTTCAACAATTCTTCCGCCGGATCGGCGATCATTTCCACAGGCATCCAGGCCTCCTATATCCCCGCGCCGGGCGCGTTCGGGAAAATGCGATCGAAGTTTTTTCGGAATCCGGGCGTGGCGACGACGGAAAGGTCCCCGCCCGCGCACGGGCATCCAGGCTTGCAGACATGGCCCGGCTCGCCGTTCCATCCCTTTTCGGGCCGGGAAACCGCGCCGCAGCCGATGCACTTGAAGACCTCGCGGCCTCCCACGGCGTCGTAGGGGCCGCCCTCGCGCATCTCCCAGAACCGGTCGCTTCGCTTCATGCCCTTCCTCCCATCGCCGCGGTCTGCGGCTTGTGCCAGCCGCCGCCGTAACTGAGCGCGCGCTGCATCCGGACCGTCTTTTCGATCTCCTTGATCTCCTTGCGGACGTCGTAGGGCATCAGCATGGAAATCATATAGGCAAACGCATTGCCGACATGGTCGTGCGCGTTTTTCACCGGGGTCGCCCCTTTGACATTGCCGCTGTTGTCCGTTTTGTAATGCCAGCCGCCCTTCAGCGCCTGGTGGAGCGCAAACGCGGAGGCGGAAAGCAAAATCGCCGGCCGCCCCTCGTTGAGTCGCCGCTTCAGCGCGTAGTTGGTCGGGTCGCGGCGCATCAGCCAGCGGACGGGACCGGCCTCAAACCGCGTCTTCAGCAACTTATCGATGGTTTTCGCGGCCGTCGTGGAATTGGTGGAGCGGTCCGGATCGCGCATCGACGGATCGCCGATATCGCGCCATCCCGGGATCCGGACCTTGTATTTCCCGGAGGCCATCAGTGTCAGCAGCTTTTCCTCGATGAGCTCCTTCGGGCCGATCCCCTCGCCCGTCAGCACGTCATGGATAACCAACTGGCCGAACGGGTTGTACTGCGCGGTGATGCAGGAGGGGTGCTGGTCCCCGTCCCAGCCGCGGAAGCACTCCAAATCGGGATATACCGGCAGGATTCGCTGGCTGAAATGGACGGCCGGATCGTATCCCGGCATGACGGTCTGCCCTTCGTGGACATCGGCCTCTTTCCCCTCGATGTATCTGGCCCATTTCGCCGGGTCGTTCTTGAAGGCGGCCATCTGCATCGCGCGGGCCAGCGGGGAGAGGTAGGCATTTTCGCCCTTGGGGATCCGGAACGTCTCTTTATGGATGGTGATCATCTGCCCGTCCACCTCGACGGTTAGGTATTCGCGGGGCGCTTCGGCGAGCTCGTTTGTCCAATGGCCCTTGTCGGCCGGGTTGTGCGTGATCTGCACCCGCGGCCGCGTGCCCTGCTGCCGCGCCGCGCGCGCACAGGCCAGGTCGAAGACGTCTTTCGGCAGCCCCGCGTTGGATTTTTCATAGATCGGCGCGGGCTCCTCCAGCCAGATGATCGCGTATTGCGGCCCCTGGAGCTTGCTGATCGAGGCCGGATCGTCGATTCCGAACAGATCCAGCTCGACCGGCGGGTTGCATTGGATGAAGAGTTTCCGGAAATCGTTCTTGAAGACGGCGCGAGCGCCCAGGACCTCGGTGATCGACGGCGCGGTGGATGTTTTGATATTGACGTGGGTGTCGCGGATCAGCGCGCCGCGGATCGGCACACCGCACCGCTTCGCATGCCAGATCACGCCGGCAACCCCGGCATAGGTCTTTCCCTCGCCCATCGGACCGATCAGGTGGGCAATTTCGGCATTCGTCAGGACGAATTCTTTCTGCGTCGGCGATAGGGCAATAACCAGTTCCTTACCCACCATTGTCCTCCGTTCCCAGGTTGATCTTCCCGCTTTTCCGCAGTTCGGCGTCGCCGGACGCGACATCTTCGTCGCGGTCCCTGAAATAGATTCCGCCGGCGGTCTCGCCGCCGATGATCCCGGAGTATTTGAGCTTCAAATCGATGATCTGGGACGCGGTTCGACGGGCGGCATTGCGCATTTTCTCCAGAACGAGGTCGTTGGTGACATACATGATCGCCTGCCGGATGATCGATTCGACGACCAGCTCGACGGGATCGTCTCGTTTTCCGCTTTCGGGGTCCGCGGACCGCTCCGCAAAGGCATTTCGTGCCTCGGTAAGTAGCGAAAGCCAGCGCGGAAGATCATCTTCGATGTAGACCGCGGCCAGTCGGTGGCTGAAATCCCCTTTGACCTCCCTCGTTCGGGCCAGGCACTGGAGCTCCATTTCCTCCAGCGCATCCAGATCGGCAGGAACGGTCGTAAGGACGTGCTTTTCGACGACTTCGGCGACGGTTGGTTGGGAAAGTTCGCGCATTTTCTTCAGGAATCGGGAGACAGTCGCCTGGTCGATCGAAAAGCCTTCGCCGTTGAGGATCCGGGTTATCTCCCGGGATGGGCGCCCTTCCTGCGTTGCCATTTCCAGGACCCGCTGTGTCAGGTTGTACTGCTCGATCTTGCCGACCTTTTTCGCCATACAAATCCTTCCATTTTTAGAACGAGCTTCGTTTTGCGAGCGGCGGTAGTATAACACGGCTTTTTGAAACAGCTTTTGACGGATAAGGGCCTGACGCTCCCTGACAAAAAAAGGATCACTTCTGACCATTAAAAGAGAGATAAAAAAAGTGAAAAAACAGCTTGACAGGGTTTTTATTTTCTGCATCATCCGCCGCCAGCCGCCATTTCCGGCCGCCAAGACAGCCGGTTTGGCCTTTCTCCGCTGCCATTTTCCTCCGTCATCCGCTTCTCGCCATCTTTTATAAGAAAATATAAAAAAGTACTTGACAGACAACCAAGTATATGCCATATAATGACCAAAACATGGAAGAAGGAGGGAATCATGCAGAACCAGGGCGGGAACAGAAATCATCCAAAGGCAGGATCGAAAATCAAAGTCGATCCAATCCGGGATATCAAGGACATCAAGGCCATCCGGAAGATGCTCAACGGCAACGTCATGTACCAGGCCCTTTTTACCGCCGGGATCAACACGAACCTGCGGGCGAGCGATCTTGTGCGGATCACCGTCGGCCAGGTCCGGAACGCCCGTCCCTTGGATGAAATCGAGGTCCGGGAGAAAAAAACGGGGAAGATGCGCCGGATCTCCCTAAACAAGGCCTGCGTCGAGGCAATTCAGGCGCTATTGACCACCGGCGACTGGTCGGACAACGAACCGCTATTCCGGGGGCAAAGAGGGCCGCTGACCGTCTCTTCGGTCCATCGCCTGGTCAAGGGCTGGTGTAAGGCGATCCACTTGCCGGGCAACTACGGCAGCCACACGCTGCGCAAAACCTGGGGATACCACCAGCGCGTCAGTTTCGGCGTCGGCATTCCGGAGCTGATGACCTGCTTCAACCACGCGACCCAGGCCCAGACGCTGGCCTATCTCTGCGTCCAGCCCGACGAGATCCGCAACATCTACGCCAACGAACTATAAGGGAGGATTTTATGAGTAAAGTACTTAAAAACGGCCTCCAAAATTGCGCTGTAAGCCCCGATCTCCAACGAAGACGGGGGTTCGTCCGGCTTTTATATGAATATATTAAGCTATGAATGAATATATTTACTTTTGGCGCAACAACACAAAACGTTTATCTCTCTATAGAAGACGATGCCGTGTTATCACCCGAGGTCGGGCAAATAGCGCATTGATTCAATTTAGCGATGGACAGCGTGAGGTTGTTTCAAGATATTCACTAAGAAAAGCTGTTTCTCCCCCCGCCCCATATTCACAGGGCGTAGATCATTTTGAGTGAAAAGTTTCAAAACTACTCGCAAATAGAGATGACACCGGGGGAGGGAGTCCCGGTCTCCACCATTTGGGTTCGCGCGATCTCGACCTTCCCCCTCGATCGATCACCCAGCCAGCGAGACGCGCTTCTCAAACCCGACGCACCCAGCCAGCAGGCCAACGCGCCCAGCCAACCATCACACATAAGAACAAGGAAGCCTGCCGCCTGCCGTCAACCCGCTATCCATCAGCCTACCGCACCCGCACCCGCCTGGTCCCTGGAAGCCGGTCTCGGGTTTGCCCTCCATCCGGATCCAGCGGTATTCGACCGGCAGGCAGCCGATCGGCTTTTGATCCTGACGAATCCAGCCTTTTTATGTTCAACCAACTTGCCAACATTTAAGTATAAGATAGCGAGCAACGAAACACCGCAAACACGCGCCAGTATTGAGGAAGAAGCGATTTTCGCCGCTCTCCGCTATCAAAATGAATTCTTTCTTGCTTTCATTTATATCTATTGATTCAATACTTGGCAGGTTGATCCAGCCAGCCAAACGCCCAGAATCAGCCCCAAAATCCCCCTCAATCAATCCACCCTACCCTTTTACTTGACAGTCCAGCCCAATCCAGCCCAGCACCCTCTCATCCAGGCCAGCCAACCAACCAACTTCCATCCCCAATCCACCCAGACCGTCTCACCAAGCCCGTTCGTCCGATGCAAACCAGGACAAATCAAGAGTAGGGCGTAAACGCCCACTTTCCGGGCTTCCCCTTCCCCCCCACAAACCGCGTTTTAAAAATTATCACCATATACGGGACTTTCCTGCAACAAAGCTCCTCGCGCACCCGTCTCGCGGCCGTTCCGGACCCAGGAGGCCGCAACGAAACGACAAACGATTCATCCCCCTATGGGGTTATGATGCAAATCCCGGTGGAGATCCGGCGCTCGACCTGGCGACGGCAGGAGGACCGATGTTACCTATAATTCGCTTTTGTCCCACTTTTGTCCCGCTTTTGAAATAGGATACCGTTTTTATAACACCCTGATTATATTACTTTTATATTCAGTGTCCCGTTTGTCCCGCTTTTTTTCACAAACTTTTTCTATTTCTGCATCTATATCTTGATACATTCATCGCACGTGAATGATATAAGTAGCAGATATAATTGATGTATTGTGAAATATAATAAAAGTTTGTGAAAAAAAGCGGGACAAACGGGACAAATCTCCATCGTATTGAATTCCTGCATCATTTTTTCAGGGATCGCAGAAAAAAAGCGGGACAAAAGCGGGTCCAGAATGAAATATAGGTATCGACACCCTAAGAAAAGGCCTTAAATAACATGTTTTCATAAACCGGATTGATGGGGGCAGGGGGCGGCGAAGACCAGGGCAGCGCGCCTGCACCTGGTTGGTTGGATTATGATCAATATTAGCTTGCAGGTCCTTCGAACCGGAATTTACAGATGGGACACTCCGTTTCCCCGTGAGTCCATGGCGTTTTACATACTCCGCACCACCATGCGTCCATTACCATCCCTCCCCTCTGACGATCACATCGATTGTCGCCGCGCACCCGGTAGCGCACCAGGTCGCGCAGGCCGATGATCCGGCACATTCCCCGGGCGTTGTATTGAACCGGCGCATCCGGCTCAAGATTGACAAATTCAACGCAACAGCGGCAGTTCTGTGAATCATCCGTCGATCCCTTCCTGTATCTAATCTCATCCTTGATCTTAAGTCTCGGAATCGATCCCATCCCTTACTCCTCCTTATTCCTCCACGATTCCCGGTCACGGCGCCGGCGGTCCAGGCTGTCCCGGATATCCTCGACCGCCGCCGATTCCAATCCAATCCCCAGGAATGCCCGTTGCAGGCCCGTTGCCCGGCTTTTTTCGCGCGTTACCGTCGGGAACTGCGACAGCACCTGATCCAAAAATCTGTTGCGTCCCAGCTTCTTGTTGCCGCCGTCCTCGCACCAATCGCGGTACGCCTCCCAGAGGTCCCTGGTCCGCACGCTCAGCGACGGATCGATGATGCAGCACTCCTCCGCGAACCGGATGAACGGGTTCACCCGGCCCATCAACTGGTCGATCTCCTCCTGGATATTTGATCCGACGACAAACGCGTCGCGTTTCAGCAGGATCTTCAGCCCTTCCACCATCCAGTTAAAAACGCCGTTGAGCTCCGCCATCAGCTTGTCCGACATCCGTGGATCGATCTCCTCCGGCGAAAATCTCCTATTAAATCCCAGGACCAAAACGCGCCGCTCGAACGCATAGCTCTTGTCGGTCACCTGCGGGCTTTCGTTCATCGAGATAATAAATTTGCAAAACGGCCTGAATTTCAGGCTCTTTCCATACTTCTCTTCTGCCGTGATCTCGTCGCCCGCCACGACCGAATTGAATATGTCGCTCTCCAGGGCCGCTCGCGGGTTCGTCTCGCTTGCCAGGTTCGCCATCTTGTTATGCAGATAGATCGACTTGAACCTCTCCCCCAGCGTCGTCAGGCTCAGCGAACAGGTATTCTCCGCCCCCAGCACCGCGCCGATCACATTCAGGAACGTCGATTTTCCGTTGCTCCCCGAGCCGTACAGGAACATCGCCTTCTGATACCGGCAGTCGCGCAGCAGGCAGTAGCCGGCGAATTGTTGCGCCAGAACGTGCTTATTCAGATAGTTCTTGTATTTTCCCGTTTCCGCGTCCTTCTCATGGTCTTCCGGGAAAATCGATTCCAGGAATTCATACCAGACGCCAACCGGGGCCTCGGGATCGTATGTCACCGGCAACTGCACCCGGGAATAATAATCCGCCGAATGCGGCCGCAATACCATCGTCCGAATATCCAGCATTCCGTTTTTCACGTTGATCATGTACGGATCCGGTTCCCAGCGGTCGTCGGGGACATAGATCAGGCCGCGCAGCACCGTGAGCACCCCTTCCACCATCCGCCCCTGGACGCGCTCCTTCAGCGCGTGCGTCAGGACAGCCGCGATTTGTTCTATAGGATAGATCTTCCAGACCCCTTCGGAGTATTGCCAGAATTGCCCCGCGCTGTACGCCAGGGGACTCAAATAATCGAACAGGTAGTTAGCCGCATACCTGGGAACAAACTCCATCCTGGAGCCGCGTTTCGCGAAGAATTTCATAGTCTCGATCTCCATTGGTGACGGCGCCTTCGATCCGTCTATCCGGACCATCGCCGTCTCGCATATCGGGTTGATGATGTTGTCCACCGTGGCGTACGGATTCTCCGGATCCGGCACGGGAGGCCTGGGCAATTTCTCCGGCGATCCACCCGCGGGCGGCAGCGCATGGTCCGCCCCCGGCGCGGGCAGCGCCTTTTGCCGACCCTTTTTCGGCGGCTTCCAGTTTGGATCGTAACCTTCGCACCATTCCGCCAGGGACTTGTCGCCGCTGATCAACGCCCGGGCATCCTTCCAATCATGATTGCATGACGCATGGAAACACTGGTAGGCAAACCCGCGGGCGCCGGAGACGATCGACGATTCACCCCCCCGATGATTTGAATCGAACAGACATTCCCGCAGAACATACAGATCGACATCGTCTTTTCGCTTCAGGGTGTACTCGATTCCATGGGCGGATAGATACCGGCCAACATCGAGCGGCCCCAGCGTAGAGGTCGAGGAGCCCTGGGCTCGGGGAGAGGATTGTCCGGAGGCGGGGGCGGGTGTTCCCGCCGTGCCGGCCGATCGCTCATCCCCGGGCGCCAGGGCTGCCAATTTTTTCAGGATATCCGCAGGTGTGACAGGGATCATGGTTCTCCGAAGCGATCGCGGTATTTGAGTTCCGCGACGACCGCCTTGCAGCCGTCGGGATATTTCTCCCAAAAGAATTTTTCGCCGGTCAGCCATTCCAGATAGGACCTGGGCAGATCTTCGATGTCCCGGCCCTTAAATTTCCCAAAAGGCATCACAAACAACGATTCGGCCATCAGATTTCCTCAAATACAGATTTCCGGATTCGCAGATCACAGAGCTTTTGCGGCGCGAAAGCCGACGTTGCTGCTCGAGGCCGAGGGGGCGCCGTTCAAGGCGAGATAGAACACCCCCGCGCCCGTCGTGTTGTTGAAGTCGCCGCCGCGGATCGCGGCCCGCGCATGAGAACTTTTCTGGAACCAGAGCCTTCCGTTCCCGAAATTTGCATTAGGATTTGAGCTTGTTTTATTAGGGATCGCAAATGGGGCTAAATCATTATTGCGAGAGAGGGACTCGACATATTCCCCTGAATGAAGTCCCTGTGTGACGTCCGTTTGGATGTGCTTCAGGACGACAAACGTAGCCTTGCCGCTTTCCAGATTTGCATCATCCAAAATTAACGAATTTGATTTGTTGCCTGCGAGTGTATAAAATCCTCCATCCCCGTTGTTTGCCTCTGCGATGTATACACTCATTCCGGAAAATTTACCGGGCGGCCAGTTTTTCAGCCATCCTGAACCTGCGCCGTTACAGACCAGCGCGCGCCTCTTGCCATTACGCTTTATGGTCCCCCTTCCATACGGACTGCCATGATAGGAAACATCGAGGGATGCCAAGACGTCAACATGCCCGTCGCCCGACATGAACAATCCCATGACCCACTGCCAGGTTTCCGCATGGAGATCAAAATGAAGATCGTCAACTTTTTTTGCCTTTTGCCATAGGTAGGCCAGCGCGGCCCATTCATACGCTGTGATCAGATGGGACCCTTTCCCCTGGTCTGCTGCCAAGATCATGGCTTCGGGAAGCGTTTTCCCCCAATAGGGGATTTTCTGTTTGTCCGTACACATGAATCGAGACAGACCGAACCCGCCGAATTTCACGTTAGGGATTCCCTTCATCGTGAATTCGGGCACATACTCTCCTCCGTCGCTTTTTTTCGCCTTCATATCTTTTCCTCCTTTATCCAAATTCACAGGTGATCCGGACGATCTCGCCGCCGATCTTGTCCTCGTAGAGATCGGCGCGACGTTGACCCTCCTTACTCACCTCGTCCCAATCCCCGCTGGTGAACCCTTCAACCAGGCCCGGGCTTGAGATCAGATCACCGGCCTCCGTCAGGTATCCCGATCCCCCTCCCTCCAAATCAACACCGAACCTCCATCCGTATTTCTTCATATCCCCAGCTCCTGCCCGTCATAGATGTACGATTTTCGGTGCGGCCGGTCCGTCGTCGAATCCCCTTTCCGGCCGGTCGTCCCGTACAGCTTCCAGATCCGCGCCGGGTTGAACGTCGTATGATCGACATCCACCGCGTCGTTGCTGAACATCTTTGCCAGCGTCGCGATCGAATCCCTTATCAAGAACCGATTCAACTCGACGTTCGGCAGGTCCGTCAGCCGATACAGCAGATGGATCCCGTTCCCGGAAAACGCCCGAACCCCCCTGGGAAATCCGACTTCCCCCTCCATCCAGGAGGCGATCTGCTGTCCCAGGTCCACGGCGGCCTGAACTTCCTCGCCCGTCGCCGAGATTCCCGACGGCCGCCGCGGATCCAGATCGATCGGCAGCCAGCGCAGGCAAATGATATCCTTGTCTTGTGTCGTGTTTTTGGGATTGGCGACCAGGCGATTGTTTGCCCTGGCCAGTAATGCCGGATTGCATGGATTGATGGTAAAATAGACGCCCTTGGCCTGCGCCTTGTCCAGGGCGGCAGCAGCCTGGGCGAATGCCTCCGCATCATTGAAATAGCCGGAGACGGTCCCGCGTGCCCTCCCCTTCCACGGTCCTGCCCCTTCGACATCGATCGCCCGGATCTCCACGACCTCGCCCGGACGAAAAAACGCCTCATATACCCGCCGCATGTCCCCTCCGTTTATGATTCGATCAAGATGATTGGTTTACGAATTCGCAGCTCGCCGCTCCGCCTCGGTCAACTTTTTCCAGGCGCGCTTGTGCTTTTTGTACGCCGCGCCCAAGTCAAGGCGATGGATCGTCCCTTGTTCATCTCTGGCATAGCGCCGCGCCCGGCTGCTCTTGTCTCCGTACAGTTTTTTTCGCAGCGCCTTGGCAACACTCTGTCTCATTTTCCAAACTCCCATTATGTAATGTGTTGATGTGCCTACTCATTTCCCTCGTCCGACAGCGCCAGCAATGCGAAGCATACGAACACGACAACGCCGCCCAAGAAGATCCCGATAACCATTCCCCAGAAAAACATACTCACAGCGCCTCCTGCAGAAAGAATCCCCGCGAATCCACGATAGGGATAGACGACGGCTCCCTCCGGTTCATGACTCGGCCGATAGATAGGTTGAAACGGTTTCCACAGCCCGGGCATACTGGATTCTTGACGTGAATCATCAGGGTCCGATCGGGTTCAAACACCTCGTTGCAGTCCGGGCAAAGATAAGAATCTGACAATTTCATCGCACTCCCTCCAATTATCCCTGATGGATCGTTCAATTCTCTGAAATAACCCCCGTTTGTATATTGACCGAAACGTTCTTCCGGCCTTTTAATTCAGGATAGACGGCATAAATTTCTTCCCATGCTTTGGAGTGTGCCTTGAGCGCATCCTTGGCAGCCCTCTTGGCAAGCCTGTATCCTAAAAATCTCGCAGCAACATATATGTCACGAAGTTTCTTTACCGCCAGATACTCCAGCATTAGTTCTCGTGCTGTTTCTGTTAAAATATAAGGTTCATTCATGATCACCCCCGCCGAAGATAATTTTCGCTACTGCATCGACCAGGAGAAACAGGCCAATCATGCCGACAACGAACAAAATGCTGTCAATCCCCATGTCTATAAAGTCCATGATGCCCCTCCTTTTAATTGCCCCCGGGCCGTCATCATTGGTGTGCCCGGGGGCCCATACAACAATACTTCCCCTGTCCGCTGCTTTTCAGTCCGGATAAAGCATAACCGTCCGGTTGTCCGCGGACGCGATCAGCGGGCTCGCGTCCGGCCCGATCAAATACCCCGTTTCCGCATAAACTCCCCCGGCGTTGGAGGCAGGACCCGACGTTCCACCCTCGCCGGGATCGGGGCGCTTGCGCCCATCCATTGGGTGAAATCGGCCTTTTGATGGAGCCGCCGCATCCGGGGGAGACTGAAACGCCGCGTCGGCGTCCAATAGCGCAAACGCGGCGTGATACCGCTCGTGTCGAATATGGTTCTGGAATGCATGGAATCGCTGTCGTGATGTTATCGTGTAGGTGTATCGGCGGCCGCGCCGGGCGACCGTCACATCGTAGGTTCCGTCAAACTGCTTTGACCAGGCCTCCACCCGGATCATTCCCGTTGGCCTCCCGCCTCCGCATATCTTTGTTCCTCGATCTGCCGGCTCCGAAGAATCGCGTACCCGGCAATGTCTCGCCAGGGATCCTCGCCCAGCGCGTCGCGGCTCGTCAGGATCCGGAAGATCTTGTCGATGATCCGGACGACCGCCAGCAAGTCGTCCAGGTCCACGCCCCAGCTCCTCTGCGGTCGGATGATCCGCAGGATCTCCCCGGTTTTGCGAAACGAATCCCCGTAGACCCGGTTCTTTTGATCCACCAGCCGCCCGATCTCCTGCCCGGCTTCCTCGTACTGCCCGATTGGCTTATCCATGATTTACCCTTTGTTCCCCCGCGGCGCGGAATCGTTCTTCGCCCGGTAAACTTTGCCCGTTACCGGATCCGTAATGGTCAGGTCCTTGAAGTTTCGTTGATAGTATTTAGGGATGCAGGTCAATTCCGCCGCGCGCGCGGCGATGCACTGGTCGAGGATATCGCAGTGGTACAGCCAGGATCGCGGTTGGCCGCCGCGCGGCGTCCCGGCGTAGCGTCGTCGGAATGTCGATCGGCTGCACGCGCAGTAGGCTGCCGCCTCCGCCTCCGTCAGCCAGGGTGTCTCGATTTCAACCGTGACCTGGTCGCCTTCTTTGCGCAGCACCCGTCTCATTAAAGATCATCCTCCTCGATGCTGAACGAAGTGCGGCGATGTTGTGCATCAATTGTCTTGTTTTTTTCTTCGTTCAGATATACGATCGGATCGAAACGGGCGTCATGAACCACCTTGGCCATTGCGACCAGGATCGCCTCCGTAAGGCGGCGTTTGTGGCTCATCGGCAGGTTGTCAATCTGTTTTTTGAGGATTTCCGGTACGCGGACGGTGTAATTCTCTGTTAGCTTATCGACTTGTTCCAACATAATCACCCCCTATTCGGTCGATGCCGGGTTGCGGCGGTGGTTTTGTGGGTTGATCCCGGGTCCGGGCGGCCAAACTCAGAGCCCGGGATCAACAGCTTGCGATGCACTGCTTTGCCTGTTTGTGCATCATTTGTAATGTTGACTCCCAAATACACAATCAGAAATATAATGTCAAGATATATTTTCAATTAAAAATATGGCGACAAAAAACATTGAATTCACAGCAAGATTAAGAGAGGCAATCCAGGAAACAGGATTAAAAAACAGGCAATTTTCCGAAAAAGCCAATATAGGATACACAACCTTGATGAATTACCTGATCCCCAAAGGGCTTGGTCGCGTACCCGAATGGGACCAGATTGTTAAAATCGCGGCAGCATCCGGCAAATCCATTGACTGGCTTCTCACTGGTGTTGAACCGAAAACCACGGCGGCGCCCGTCATCCCCGAACAGGCAAACAATCACAGCGCGAGCTCCGCCGATCAGTACTTACGAGTTTGCAGTCCTCTTTTTGCTTCACTCTCTCTGAATATTAAAACGATGGAGCAAAGCATAACGTCTTTGACGAAACGCCTTGACGCCCAGCGGTCAGACATAGACCGCATCGAGGCGGCGCTGCAAAAATACGCCGACACGGGGGACACGTTGCCGTTAAAGATACGCAGCGGCACTGGGTGACGCCGCAGCCCGGATGTCGCGTCCTACCCTTCCGCGGCTCGGCCTGTACGTTGCCTGCATTCCACGAGCCAGAGAGAGAGAGAGAGAGAGAGAGAGAGAGAGAGCAAAATCGTTGCCAACATGAGCGATTGATGTAAAAATCAAAACGGTATAATGTGAGCACAGGTTTGGTCGTGTTTGAGATCCATTAAGAAGGTTAAGGAGGCAGCTATGAAGTGGACGGCATTGATGTTGTTGGTTTGTCTGCTGGCGTTGCCGACTGTTTCCGCCGGCCAGACGTACCGTTCCGATGGCTTCGGCGGATGGCGCAGCGACGACGGAACAACCGTGCGCCCCGACGGGTTCGGCGGGTATCGCCACAGCGACGGGTCTACTTCGCGGTCCGACGGTTTCGGCGGGTATCGCCACAGCGACGGGTCTACTTCGCGATCCGACGGTTTCGGCGGATTGCGCCACAGTGACGGCAGCACAACGCGTCCGGACGGCTTCGGAGGCTTCCGCAACAGCGACGGCACGAATTGCCGTTCCGACGGCTTCGGCGGGTATCGCTGCAACTAATAGGATCATCCATGTCCGTCGGCGTGACAAAAGACGGCCGCTGGTACTGTCATTATCGCGACCTGGCCGGAAAGGGCTGCCGGGAGTACTTCGGCCGGGCCGATGGAGCGAAGGACGACGCCGAGACCCGCGATCTGGAGATCAAGCTGATCAAGAAGCGGCCCAGGACGGAGCCGGTCCTGTTGGGCTTCGGCACCCCGTTATTCAGCCAGCTCGCGCAATCCTACATCAACCACCGCGCGGCTGAGCTCTCCGAAAAAACCAGGCGCGAGATCATCCGCTGTGTAACGAACGACGCCTACCCGGTCATGGGGCACATCCGCGTGGGCATGATCTCGATGAAAGAGCTCACCGCGCTGGAGAAACGGATCCTGGACCGCGGCGCCGGCACGCGCACCGCCAATCGGTATGTCGGCTACATCTCCAAAATCTTCTCCTGGGCGATCCAACGCCAGATCCTGAAAAACCATCCCTGGCCGAACCGCAAACCGCTCAAAACCAAAAAATACCGTGTCGAGCTGCCCTCGCTCGACGAGCTGCGCGGGATCATGGAGCACGCGGTCGATCATCTGCGCTGGGCGATCGAGGTCGAATACCACACCGGCCTGCGCCCCGGGGAATCCGAGCTGCTGGCGCTCAAGTGGGGCGACATCGACTACCGCACCGGGATGATCCGGATATATAGCCCTAAGACGGACCGCGTCCATTACCAGTACGTCTCCTTGCTGTTCCGCGTCCGCCTCAAACGGCGGGAGCGGGCGCTGCTGAAGGCCAAGGAGCTGTGCGAGTACGTCATATCGTACAAAGGCAGGCCGGTCAAAAGCCTGAAGGTCGCCTGGAACGCGGCCAAGAAGCGCGCCGGGATCACCAAGCCGCTGCGCCTCTACGACATCCGCCATTTCTACGCCAGCCACGCGCTTGTTCAGGGCGCCAACATCCTGGAGCTGGCCGAACGTCTCGGCCACGTCAATTCGGAGATGGTCGTCAAGGTCTACGCCCATCTGGCCGACGGCCTCCGGTCGCAGCGCGAGCTGGCGCTCCCCGGTCTCTACGATCCCGGCCGGGACGAAAAGAAGCGCCTCCGGGACGATCGAAAGCCGCTTCCCGTAATCGACATATCACCGACAATGCCGTAACGGGCGCGGTCAGCTTCTCGTCCAAGCTCCGTCGCCGTGTAGACGCCCCGATCGTCGCCGGAGAGGTCTTTTTAATGGTCATTGTTTACCAAAATGTTTACCGGGAATAAAAGAGGGGTTAGGAAACCATCCTAACCCCTTGAAATCATGGAGCCGATGAGCGGGATCGAACCGCTGACCTGCTGATTACGAATCCGATCCAGACAACCCGACACGCACTAAGAATATTGATATTATTGCACTTTATTTTATCGCTATCCCCACAAAACCCGTGGATAACCATCCGTTGTTTACCAATGTTTACCAGAGGCCTCCCGGATCTGCTGAAACAGTTTCAGCACCCGAAACAGATGCCCCTTGACGTAGCAGTCCTTAGAATTCCGCATGTAGCGGACCATCCTTAATAAAAGATACTCCTGCCAGTTCTCGGGATCCAGCGCCAGGATCTCCTTGTTCCCGCCGAAATTCCATTTCGGATCGTTCTGCGGATTCACCTGGGAATCGAATAGGACGCAGTCCATTGGCCAAGGCACAGCGTCACAGCCTGCGGGAGTCCAGTAGCGCTCCAGGTATATCGCCTTCGCCTGGGCGAGGGTGGTCGAAGGATTCACGCCGGGATTGTAACGCGAGGAGAGCCCCCAAATGGTAAAGCCGCCCGGATCCCGTGGGTCCCATGACGGCTTTCCTTCCAGGCCGATCGTGATTTGAAATGCGCGGTCAAATGATTCCCTCATAGCCCTATTCGCGCTGATATTGATCCGGGATGTAGCGACCGGCCACCTCAAACCGACCGCTTTGCTTTGTCCATTGGTTCAACCCCGTCGGCGTCGGGCTGATGAGATTGTAATGGGGCTCGACAATCATCAGGTAGGATCCGCGCTCCGAACAGAAGTGCAGCCCGGGAATGTTCAAACCTTCGATCCCCAGAAATTCGCCGATCACGCCGACCACATCATACAGCGTCGAATACCACGGCAGCGAAAGATCGCTCCGGATCGCCGCCTGCAGATTGCTCCGGTCCCGGTCCGTCCAGTACGGCGACGAAACGAATTTCAGATGGTAATTCCTGAAATGATCCAAACTTTCCTTTTTGAAATACAGGGATTGCGACGCGATCTCTCCGGGTCCGATTTCCCACATGAAATGGCTGTAAGCCCCCTTGGTCTTTGCCCTGACCCCCAAAGCAAACAGACCAAAAGCGTTGTCGGCAAACACCAGCCGGGGATATGGAGGGCGATATTCCTTGAATCTTTCCAAGGGATAGCAGAAATCGTCGTTCATGGTCCCATCCACAATAGGAGCGCGATCAGCATCAGCGCGCCGCCTGCTGAGGCCAGAATCATCAATATCGCTCCGCAGGGATTCATCGCCCACCCATCCCGTGATTCGGGTCTAATTCGTCCATCATCGGCATATCCTTAATCGCCTGCTTGAATGACGCCCGCTCCTCCGGGGTCATCTTGCGGATATACCACCGGAGGAGTTGCAGCAGCCGGATCGCAATGCAGATCCAAATTGTGTTCATTACTGCTTGTCCGGCCCGCCTGTTACTGACGAGTCTTTGGCGAACAGGCCGAGAAGCAGCATCAATACGCCCTGGACCACTTTCACATAGTCATCATTTGAAAGTCCCTCCAGGATCAGCGCTCCTCCTGCACTCGCTCCGAGCAAACTCGTTGCCCAATTGACAAACCACCTTTTAATAAAGCCTGGCATAAGTGTACCTCCTTTTTTACTTTGATCTGATTATAGGGATACAGGCCTCTCCCTGCATTTTGAGCAGGCTAACCATATCCGCCTTCGAGATGTAGCAGGCCCCGTAGATCCCCCAGTTTCGCCCCCAACTGTTATGGAGCGTGTATCGTTCCTTCCGGACATTATAACCTTTACAGAGGATAGCATGACCGCCGAGAAGTTTTCCGGTCGGGTGGATGTATCCTTTGCTATCTATTTCACACATCCCCTCATACCAATTGATCCCCAAGACGCAGGGGCCTTTCCTCGACACGGCCAGCGCAAGATCCTCCTCGCCGAATGCCCATCGGTATTCCTGGTACCAGCCCTTCTCCTGCCCGGCCTTCATCGCCGCCAGGACGGAGGAACCTTCATAATCTTCTCCGGGCCACTCGTCGATCTGCCGGGCCCGTTTGTAGATCTCGCGGGCCACCCTTTCGGTTATCCCCCAGACGCGACACGGCCAGGCGACCGCCTCGTGTGCCACGGCGAATCCTGTGCATGCGCCCTCGAATCCCTGGTCCAGGACCACTCCACACGGCCAGGTATAGGACCTGGGCTCTTTCTGCGCAATGAGCGAGCGGATTGGATATTTGCGACTCCGCCGATCAAACCTGATCAACCTTCCAAATTTACGTTTCATTTCGCTGCCCGAATATAATATCGACCATTTTTACTGTGAAACCGCCTTTCTCGCTACGTCACTTGGCAATCACATCGATATGACTCAAGAAAATCCTCCAAATAATCGCCAGCATGCCGATGATGATCGTGCTCAACGCCCCGCGCACGAGAAATGTCTGGAAGTCTACACGTTTTTTTTTGACGGTCTCGTGTACACCATTCACTGCCGCCCGGATCGCGATCGTCTGTTCGATTCCCGAGAATCGCGCGGAGCAATTGATTTGCCGGGCGTTGGCCGCATCGGAGATTTTTGTCAGCCGGTCATGGAGATCGCTGAACCCTTTCTGCATCTCGAGAAGAATCTGTTCGGTGTCGGTCATGCCTCCCCCCCTGTTGACCTCCTATGGCTCTACTGGCTCCGCAGGCGGATTCTCTGTCGTAGTGGTCGTCGTGTTGGTCGTAGTTGTCGTGGTGATCGTAGTCGGATTATAGGAGTCATTGATCTCCGTCATCCCGGCCAGGCTGTTCCCGTCTCCCATGTTCCCGGTCTGGATATTGCTCGTCCGCATTCCGGCTGTATTGTTGGAGCCGGAGACAGACTGGTTATAGGATGTGATCGTATCCCCGGCAGACTTGGCGACCTCATGAGCAATCCCCCACGCTCCGATCCACGGCAGTGCCGCGCTTACGACACGGAGCCACGGACCAACATAATCGGTCTGAGTGTATTGCTTGATTTCCTTGCCACTCTCATAGATCGGAGCAAAGACCTTGAACGATCCGACATTGCCCAGCACTATCGGTTCGCCTTCCTTCGCCGGAGTCAATTCAAACAGAGGCTGCGCTGCTTTGGCCTGTTGGAATTTCACGATTGCCTGATAGTAGGATCTTTCCGCCTCCAGCATGTTCGCGGTCATGCACCCCGTCAACATGAAAACCAGAATGACACACAGTAGTTTTTTCATCTTGGCCTCCTATTTATCACTTGATAAGACTGACAGCCCTCAATCAACATCACGATCAAGATGGTCGTCGCGGCCGCGAAGCAAAAGATTTCCCTTTTCAGATACGGATTCATACCGCCTCCGCCAGGATCCCGGCCGAACGCATGACGCTGTTCCGGATCCGGTAGCTGTCCGCGTAGCGGCAATGCCCCATCCAGCTCGCCAGATGCGGGCGGAACGCCGCCCAGGTGATAATCCCGGCGCGAGCCTGGCGGGCCAGTTTCTTGAGTCGCCTTCTCATCCGTCGGACGTTTTGCTTGCGCAGCAGCCGGACATCCGGCCGGATCCGGTAGCCGAGGAAATCGATCGCTCTTGGTCCCACGGGAAACACCTGCGTCTTACCGTTCATCGCCAGATGCAGGACGTTTTTGAGGTATCCGTCAATCTCGTCGTAGAGGCCGTTGAGCCGCTGTTTCTCTCCGTCGAACAGACAGAAATCGTCCATGTACCGGATATAGTAGGCTTCCCGCAGATCATCCTTGACGAAATGGTCCAGTTGGTCCAGGTAGACGTTCGCGAAGAGCTGTGAAGTTAGGTTCCCGATCGGGATCCCGACGTCGCCCGAGTGGTCGATGATTTCGTCGATCATCGCCAGCGTGTCCGGACAGGCGATTCGGCGCCGGATGATATTTTTAAGCACGTCGTGGTCGATGCTCGGGAAATACTTACGAATGTCGCCCTTCAAGCAGTAGACCCGACCCCATTTCCGCCGGGCGCGGCGTAGAAAATCGGTTGTCCGGTCTACGCCCTGGTGCAGCCCGCGGCGTGGGCGGCACGCGTAGCTGTCGTAGATGAATCCGCGTTCAAAGATCGGCTCGATCACCGAGCAAAGCGCGTGCTGCGCCACCCGGTCGATAAACGGCAGCGCCGCGATCAGCCGGGTCTTCGGCTCGTAAACACTGAAATACTTATAAGGGCCGGTTCGGTAGGTCTTCCAGATCAACCGGTTTTGCAGGTCGATCAACCGCTCTTCCAGGTTGGCCGAGAATTCCAGGACCTCGCGGCGGTAGCGTTTGTTCCGTCTTGCTTTCAGATAGGCCTGGTGAAGGTTATTGAAGTCGTAGATTTGCGGGTAGAGATGGTTGTAGGTCTTGGCCATGGCGGCGGTCTCCGCGTTTTCGTCAACAAGCCGCCGCGTCTCGGTCGCAAGGGCTACTGGAGGCGCGGCGCCGTTTTTCAATTTTTTGCCTTCCGGCAGGGGCCATGATTCCAACATTTCTCCGCACTGCGGTCGGAGCCGATCACCGGGTCCGGCCGTCGGGCGAAACTCGTGAATCGTTGCGGCGCGAAAGCCGACGTTGTTGTTCGAGTTCGAGGGGGCGTTGTTCAAGTTGAGATAGAACACCCCCGCGTTCGTCGTGTTGTTGAAGTTGCCGCCGCGGATCGCGGCCCGCGCATGATCAACCATGGCCCTCAAACCGCCTTCATCCAGCCGCCGAGCAGTCTTCCGATTTCGTCCAGGCGCTCGCAATGCAGGCCGTACTGGCGGGCGCTCATCATGCCCAGGTCCTTCGCCAGGCGGATGAGCAGTTTTAATTTCTCCAGCCGGATGTCGATCTCGAAAAGCACGGGGCGCTTGTTGCGGGATTTGTTCGCCTGGATAATGCGCTCCGCGATTTCCAGCATACCGACCTCGATCCGCTGGCCCAGCACATACCGTTGCTGCTTCGGAAACCGCGAAATGATCGGGAAGGCGTACAGGATATAGTCGTACATCTTCTGATAGATGATCAGATCCCTCATTCCCGGCATGTGCTATATCCTTTCTCATCAAAAGACAGATCCTCAGAAAACCAGATTACAGAGTTTTTGCGGCGCGAAAGCCGACGAGGGCGTACGAGTTCGAGGGGGCGATGAGCAAGTAGAGATAGAACACCCCCGCGGTCGTCGTGTCGCCGAAGTTGCCGCCGCGGAGCGCGGCCCGCGCAGCCGCCTTGTCGAAGTAATAGCCATCGTTGCCGTAGGCCGCCGCGCCCGTTCCGTCCGCCGTCGCGGGCAGCGCGAATGCGTTCAAGTCGTTGTCGGAATCGCGGAGCGTCAGGATCTTGTGCCCGGAGGTCATTCCGGCGGTGATGTCGCGAACGATCGTTTTGTGAATCCAGAACGTGCAGGTCCCGTCCGTCGGTGAGCCGGAGAGCGTCAGTGTCGTCGGCGTGTTGGCCGTAATCGCAAACGATCCGCCCGCGACGGTGTTGTATTCCGCGTAGTAGAGCTGGCAGCTCTGGCCGGTGCCGTTCGCCACGGCGACCTTTGCAGCGGAAACCTGTAATTCTTCATCGTCGGTGAACGCCGCGTCCGCGCTGATCAACCCCAAAGTTCCGTAATCCCCACTATCGGAGTCGGAGACAATGATCCCGGTCTTGGAGCTTACCAACCCCGTCACGGTCGTCCCCAGGACGAAATTACCAACCGCGCCGTCGTATCCTAAATGCTTGATCGCGAATTCTCCGACCTCGGTTCCGTTCGCCGCCGCGCAGCCACCGATACCGGTGACCTTATAGACCGTCCCGCCGCTGGTCCAGGCGCTGGCAAATGACGAGCCGTCCAGGTCGAACGTATCGTCGGTGATTTTGGTGACTGTCCAGGTGGGATTGGCGTCGGTGTTGTTGGCCTCCGTTGTTCCGCCGACGGACTTGATGGTCACCAGGTTGCCGTTGACCAGACCATGCCCTACGGCTGTGATTCGGATCAAACCGCTGCCGTTATCCGCCGCACCGGTGACGGCTTTGGTTGTGGCGGATGAGGCGTAGGCGAGGATGACCTCGTTATCGGCAAAGGCCGCCGAACTGGTCCGGCGGATCTTAAGGATCCCCGTTGCGCCGGAATCGATCACCTGTGTGATGATCCCGGTTGCGCCCGAGGTCAGTCCGAGGAGCAGATGCCCCACGGTGAACGTCGCTGCCTCCGCGTCGTATTGCAGATAGGTCTCCCAGGCCTTTTTCCAGTTCACGCCCGCGCCGTCGCAGGTGAGCAGGTTCGTCCCGGAGATCGTCCCGCGGCCGAACGGCGATCCCTCGTAGGAAAGATCGCGGTTTGCCGAGATCTGCGGATAGCCGTTCGTGTCCATCATCATGCACACCCACTGGGCTACCAACCCCTGGAGGTCGTAAACGCCGGAGGCCAGATGGTTGTCCGCCCAGGCGGCGGGGCCTGTTCCCGGAAGAGGCCGGTTGTAGGACGCTCCTTCGGCCTTCAGATGTTTGTCGAGTTGGGCTGTCTCGGTCGTGTACGTGACGTCGGACGGCGGGTTAACGTTGGCATTCCCGCCGTGTGGCATGGTTCCCTGTTTTTTCGCCAGCATCGCCAGTGCCGCCCACTCGAAATCGGTCAGCAGATGCCAACCCTTGCCCTTATTCGCACAGGCCACCATCGCCTTCGGGAAATCGATATAGTCCCATACCGGATCGCCGGGCTTGCTGATTCCGGGGATGGTCCCGGGAACGGCGGAATGGGCCACGTCGTACCAGCCTGTGCCCGCCTCGTTTTTGGCCGACGGCTGCGAGTTGATGAACTTGTCGCAGAGGAACCCGCCGAACGTAATTCCGGTCAGGCCAGAGTCTACTCCGGCGAACCGGGGGATCATTACCGCGTGGTTCTTGAAGTTTTTCTTGTATCCTGCCGGCATGATTATACCTCCTTGATTTCCGCGACCTTGACCACGCGGGTCATATCGCTCGTGATCTCATTTGATTTGAAATCCTCGATGGTCAATGTCTTCCCATCCGATTCCAGAAACGCCAGGCTTCCGTCATCTTGAATCGTGATGCCGAGCTTTGCGGCTTCCTCCGCCAGCACCTTGGAATCGGAACAGGCGATGTCCGCGACAACTCCCCAGGTTCTGAGGTCGTCTCCGCTCCCGTGGTGATGATACCCCCCGTTGATCGTCGCCTTCAGCCCTCGCGCCGCCAGCGCGGCGACCATGGTTTCGCACTGTTTGATCGCCTCCGGCAACATCCCCGTGTATGCGTTGTAGTCCATGATGATTCCCTCCTTAGATTCTGCGTGCCTGGAAGGTCCAGGTCCCGCTGGCCAAATCGATCGTTCCGGCGGTTTCATTCTGGAGCCGCGCCTTGACGGAATTGGCGGCATCCACCCAGGCGTTGCAGGTGATTCCCTGTAGATCGTAGGGAGCGATCGCCTCAATCGCAAAAAGCCCCAACGCAACACCGGGATAGGGGATCGCCGCCGATGTCTCGCCTGCGCCGTCAACAAGGTTGCCGGGGTCCCATGTCGCCGTAACCGGCGGCAGGTACGAGAGGTCCTCGATGACGTTATCGCGCTCATAGACGAATCCGGCCAGGATCTGCGCTGGTGTCAGCGCGGCGATGTTCCCGCCGGTCACGCGTCCCAGCAGGGCCTGCTCCGCGATGGTTACCGCGGCGGGCGTGTTGTCGGAATTCGCCGCAAGGACCGTGTTGGCGTCAAACAGTGCCTTGGCGACTGCGGCGGTATCAACGTAGGTCTTGGTCGCCTTCTGTGTTGGGATTCGGGTATCCAGATTCCCGGCGAGCGTGCCGTCGGTGTCCAGCTTGGCCGTGATCCCGGCGGCGGTCACGATCTTCGCGTCATCCGTTCCGGCAATAACCTCCGCGCTACTCGCCAGCGGCGCGGCGCCTTGCAGCGATGTCGTCGCCGCATTCAAAAGCGCGGTCAATTCGGTCCGGGAAAGCGCCTTGATGATGCCGCCGGTCAGCCGCCCGAGAACGGTCTGCTCAGTGATCTCCAGCGCGACGGCGGCGCTTCCCGACGTGTACACGGGCAGCTTGTTCGCCGCGGGCGTCAGCGAGCGAATCGTCGTGAGCGCAACAGTCAAAAGGTTGGCCAGGGTGGATCGTTTCGTTACGGGCGTACCCCCGGGGTCGTCCACAAGCACCACATAGTCGTCCGTGGTGGGAGCCGTCGCTTCGGTCAGCTCGGTAATCTTTACGTTTGCCATCGGAATACCTCCTTTAATTTAAGACGATCGTATCGGCGGCCTCGGTAACGAGATCGTAGCCCGCCTCGGAGCCCAGCGGATAGGGATCGCAGGTCGCCAGCATCGCCCAGTATGCAATGCCCCCCGAAACGCGCAGCAGCAGCCAGGCCGCGTCATGTTCCGTGTCGATCCATAATGTCGGAACGCTATAACTCGTATCGGCGGGCGTCGGCGGGACTGTGCTGAACACGGCCTCCAGGCCGCCCAATTCTAAAAGCCCGGTGAATGGGTTGACCCTTGCGTACATGGGTGCCTCCTAACTGTAAACCGCGGCCGCGCGAGTATCCCAGACGTTGGTATAATCGTTCGTGCCGCCGGCCCAGGTGATAGCCGTTACGTTGAAATTCGTGTCGTAGGTGACTTTGCAGATCTGCCATTCGGCCGCGGATGTCGCCGCACCGGGACGGGCGCGGCCGATGTACAGCGGGTAGTTGCCCGAGTACTCGACCTTAAGCTGCATGTCGCCGTGCGCGAAGGGGAAATTGATGGTTTTGGAGTTGATCATGGCATGGGCGCCTCCTTTCGTTGGTTTATTGGTTCATCCAGGAGGACCGTGAAGGGGAAGACGCGCAGCCAAATCTTGTTCTTTTCGGCCCAAAAACAAAAAGCCCGGGACCGCTTGCGCAGCCCCAGGCTTTTCACTTTTTTTGCCGGCGGGATGATCAGCCCCCCGGCTATTCAGTTGTCAAACTTCAGTTGAATACATCAAAAACAGAATAAAACGCTTTTGTCAAGAAAAATCTTTCATCATTTCACGATTTGTGCGATCATCCCGTTAAAGGGCGCATTTGAGTCACAGGCTGGATCAGGGAGGACGAAATGCAAAGAACATTCTGTCTTGTTGTCGCCATATCTCTACTGTCTGCCTGCACGTCGATCGGAATTACCCCGATCGGATCCACCGTATTGAGCCCGCTTCCGCCGGGAGTGACCGTAGAGGTCTATTCCTCCGAGAAGGAGATTTCCGCGGCGTTCCTGGTAGTCGGCCGGATTTCCTATACCAACCCCGGAAAGTACCAGCGGCTCACCTTGGCCGACGTCATCCCGGAGATCAAGGACGAGGCCCGCAAGGCCGGCGCGAATGGCGTGATCATCGATGAAACCCGCGCGATCGTCTCGGGCGTCTTCAGCCGGGGCATCGGCGTGACCGGCCGCGCGATCGCCATTACCCCCGCGCGGCAACCGTAGCGCCCTTCGCCCGATTCTCTCTTGCGATCTCCGCCTTGATCTTCTGCCGGGCGGCCTTGCGCGCGTTGGTGATGATCGAAGCCACGACCTGACCTTTGCGTTCCGCGCTCATCGCCTGCCAACCCGCGGATTCAAACAATTTCTGCAAACGCGGTCTTGCCGTACGGCTCGACTGCTCCAGATAGGCCTGGTACTGCGGGAGCGTCATCCGATAGGGGGTGCCGCCGATCTCGACCGTCCGGGAGGGCGGTCCGGAGCGCAAGGACCCCTCTTCCACCATCGCCAAAAGCGCATCGTGGACCGGGTCCTTCCCCTTATCCTTTAATATGGGCAGCACGGAAACCGGCGCTTCCCGCCCGATTTCGGCGATCTTCTCGCGCATCCGCTCCTCGCGTTCCGCCTTTTCCTCGTCGTCGTAGCGCTGGTCCGCCTTGACCCGCGAGAGCTCTTTTTTCAGGTCCTGGATCTTCACGGAGGCCTGCGCTGCGGTCTGCTCGGGCGAGACGGCCGTGATGTTCAAGCCAAACCAGCGCCCCAGCGCCTGCCCCGCCGTTACTTCCCGGCCCCAGCGGTCCTCGCCGCCGATGAGCGCCTTGCCGGTATGCCCGATCGCGCCCTGCCGGGTCAACATCGCCGGCGTCCAGACGTTGGCCAGCGCCTCGACGAATTTTCCGGCCTTTACCGGCGCGCTGTCCAGCCGGTTCCAGATCGGCTGCCCGGTGTAAGGGTGCTCCGGCGGATCCTCCCCGCGGGCGGATTGCGCAATCCGCAAAACATCGATAAACGGGTTCGAGATCCCGGCGTCGCGCGTGAATTCTCCGATATCCGTATCGCGCAGATCCCGGAACATCCCCAGATAGTTGCCCCAGGGAAAGAAATACTCCAGGTTGATCCACTGCCACTGCCCTTTGCCCGATTTCCACGGCAGGATCATCACGGATCCGGTTTGCTTGACGTAGCTGGGGAGCTGCTTCATCAAATCGTCCCAATCGTCGTCGTCCAGGTCGTTCATCCCTTGCGCCAGTGCCTTCATCAACGGCCAGACCGCCAAGTATTTCCCGATCACCCACGGCCGTTTCGCCAGCGATTCGGCGATCAGCGGCGCGATCTTATACTGATAGGTCGCAAATGGCAGAACCGTCTGCCTGGCCCCTTTGATCGACCGGGACGCGAGCGAGTAGTCCATCCCCCATTTCATCGCCTCCAGCAGGGCTTCGGCGTGGTCGGCGCCGTCTTTTCGCATCTGCTTGTAGATCGCAAATTTCGACACGTCATCGATCTTCCCGTAGTATTTTGCGACATTCTTGATCGCCAAAAGGGCCCTCGTCCAGATCGCATCCTTCGTCCCGACCTTCCGGAACTGCTCCAGCACGTCGTTGATCTCCGCGGCGAACCAGTTGGTCTTGAACATGCCGGATTTGAAGGCCTCCTCGTAATAGGCATCGCCTGCCTTCATCGACTCCAGCGCCGAAACGATATCGCCGACGATCTTCGGCAGCGGCCGGCCGCGCATGTTGTTCTGGATGATGTTTGAAATGATGTTGCGGAACGCCGTCGGGAAGTTGATCGCCACCTTGCCGATCTTGAAGATCGCCATCCCCTGCCCGTGGATCTCGATCATCGCATTAAACAGCTTTCCTTTGTCGGACGAAAGCGACAGGATCGGCATCAGATCGTCGGCGATCGGTGTGCGGACAAACGCGCCGGCCAGCTTTCCGTAATGCTTGTCGTTCGGCAACTGCTTGAAATCCGGCGGCATGTTCTCCGTCGCCGCCTCGGCCCGCTCCAGCGCCGCGCGCAGGATTCGGTAATGCTCTTCGACCTCCGCGGAGGGATGTTTTGCGGCCATCTCCGCGTAGATCTCCGTCTCTTTCGCCAGTTTGCCGATTCCCATCGTGACGTAGCGCCGCGTCCGCCCGTTCACGGGGTGCGCCAGCGGTTTGCCGACAGGGACCTTGACGACGGAAGGCTGCCATACCCAATCGGGATTCTCCGCGATCGCCGCCAGGTAGTCCCATTTGGCGATGTCGGTCAGCGCTTTCCCCATGCCGATAGGAACGGCGATCGAGGCATCCTCGATCAGCCCCAGCTCGCGCCGCTGCTCCATCGTCAGCTTCGGATTGCGGCGCAGTGTGTAAGACAGATCCAGCTTTCCGGTCCCGGTTAGGCCGATCTCCGCATCGTCGCCCAGGATATGCCGCGCATAGAGATAATGGATGTAGCGCCCCTCGTATTTATTGAACTGCCCCTCGGCCAGGATCCCGCGTTCGACCAGCGCCAGGCCGATCTGGCGCGTCCGCTGCCGGATCGATTCGGCCATCGGCCGGGCGTCCTCGGGGAGCGTCTCCAGCGGTACCTGCCCGTCCAGATACTGGAACATCTCCTTTTTGATCTCCGGCGGGTAGGCATCAAGTTGCTCGTGGAGCCCTTCGAGGAACCGGACCGCCTGTGCGATATCCCCCATCGCCTTGTACCGGGCGGCCAACGCACGCTTTCCCTGCGGAACGGTCGAGAATGGTGCCCAGAACTCTTTCCAGTGCTGTTTCAGTCTCGTCAGGCCTTTTTGCGACTCGGGCGATACCCGGCGGGCACCCAGCGACGCGACTCCTCGATTGACGGCCGATGTGGCGGGACCGATCGCCGCCTGCCAGAGCTCTTCGGCCTGGCTTCCGACCGGTCCGGAGGGCCCGGAGGGTCGTTTTGCCTGTGTACGTATGGCCGGTTTCGTGTCTGCTGCTGCTGCCTTCGCTTTGGTCTCGTCCGGCAATTCAAGCGTGAATTCTCCGATCCGTTTCGCCGTATCCGCTGGCAGTTCCTCCAGCGAATAGCGGACATCGGGATTGGCCGCATCGAACGTGCCTCGGTTACCCGTGGCGGATTTAATCTGGGTGGGATCAAACGGCACGGCCAGGACCTCGTGACCATACTCGAAGAGGATCCCGTCGGCGCGCATTTCCTTCGCCCCGCGCATGATCCGTCCGCGATAAGTGTCGTACAGATCCGTGAGGGAGTCCATATTTTCTTCCATCTGTTTGAAGACATTGACGGTTGTTCTGTCCTGAAAATCTTCCAGCGTGAATGGATTTTGAATCTTCACATAGACCGGAAGCACATTCGCGCCTTTCCGTGGCGCCTTGCCCAGAACAACGGCCGCTTCGCCGACGGCGAATTCAGACGCCTGGTAAGGGTCGTTTGTAAAAAAGAATCCTGCCTTGTCCAGGCCGAAATTGCTGCCGACGGCTTTTTTGTCGAACGCGGTAAACGCCTTGCTCGTCCCATGGTACATCACCCGGGGCCGCCCGGCGTCATCGACGACCTTGGATCCCTCGAACCATCTCCGGAAAGCGGGCGTGCCCTGGCCCTCCATCGAATACATCTCCTTGATCTGCACGTCCTCATGGGCGAAAATGACGTAATTGTGATTCCCTTCGCCCTTCCCTCGCGATGCAGCGTCAAGGTATTTGATCCCCCGGATGCCGAGGGCGTGGAGGTAATCGGAGGCTGCCTTGGCAGAGCCGAGAGCGTCCATTATTCTTGAATATGCCGTTTTCCCTTCTTCTATATCGGTTCCGTCCTCTGGGTTAAGATCAAATTCGTCTGTCCGTGCAGGGGCAAGTGCCTTCTTCACCTTCTCGCTCTGCTTACGTAAGGGCATATCCCAGTCCAGGAGCTCGTCTTCTTCCGGAGCCAGCTCGACTTTATAGAGGCGGCCGACGTCTTCTCTTTCCATTGTTTCAACTTTCCCAATGGACTTTAGATATTCAAGCGCCTCTTTCTGTTCTTCTTTCGTTCCTGTAAACGGGAGGTTGTTTTCAAGCCTGTCAATGGCGGAGTCTATGTATATTTGCGCTATTTGCTTTGCTTTTGTATAACTTGTCAGCACTGTGGCTTGTGCCATATCGACTGCAAGGGCAGACAGAAACGTGTTGCCATTCGCCTCTAAAGGCTTGCCATTTATCGTTATCTTTCCCCCCTGGCCGAGCATTTCCTTATAATACTCCGCGACCTCCCTCTTCCCGGCGAAGTAAAGCCCATGCCCGTATGCCTGTGCGCCTTCTCCTGTGCCGATCTTTCCGGTATCGAAACTTGCAAAGGTGTGCGGCGATCCGTGCCAGGCCGCCACCATATATTTTTCCTCGCCTCGGCCTTCCTCATCCCCTGCAATTGCGCCCGTCGGCTGCACCCGGTCGAACACCTTTCCCGTTCGGATGTCCCGGACCACACCCGCGGCGGTCCGCAGGCCCAGGGCATTGACGATCCGATTGATGATCTCGCGGATCTTCTGCAGGATCCGTCCGGTCGGCGTCTTCGCGTCATAGGCCCCGGTGATCTGCCGCGCGATCCACTTCGCCCGGTCCTCCGGCCCGCCGACCTGGTCGGCCAGCGCCGGTTCAAAACCCAGTCTCCCGGCCTTGTACAAGCTGTTGATCTTCTGTTTCAAAACGCGAATGTCCGCGCTGGTGATCGCGCCGATATCCTCCAGGAAATGCTCGAACTCATGGGTGATCGTGTAGGATCCCGCGACGTTCTTCACAAGACGGACCCGTTTCGTCTCCGGCGTATAGGCCCCGGCGATCCGTCGGCCCTTCATCGCGGCCGTGTCGTATTTGACGCCCCAGTCGCGCTCCAGGATCGCCATTTCGATCTTGTTCGGTGCGATCTTATTAACGGCGACAATCTCAACGGCCTGGCCGTTCTTCGTCCGGACCACCCAGCGGCCGTCCTCGGTGCGGCGTGCAACGAGCCCTTTCACCGCCTTGGTCAATCCGCCGACCAAATCGTCGATCCCCCTCGAACTCAACGAAGAGGCTCGCGTCTCGACTCTCTCTGTCGAATAATAATCCCCCTCAAACAGCCTTCCTTGCCCCAGCCGGACGGCCGTGATGATCCTCTGGGCCGAATTGAATATCGGCGGGTAATTCTCCTCCTCCCCTTCGGGGTGGTCCATCTGACTCCAGATAAGCCGTGCCTGGTCGAGGCCCGCCTGCGCGTCTTCGATGGACCCCTCTCCATGCGCGGAAAGAATCGCCTGCGCCCGGGCTTGCGCGGCCCGCCATTCGGAATATTCTTCGCGCTCGCCGTCGTCGTCTAGCTCCGTTTCGTCGGTTTGCCCTTTCCACTTCTCCGCTACTGTCTTGCGAAGTTCGTCCAGGTCCGGGGAAACGGGCGCCGTCACGGCCTCGGCAACGGCCACGGCATCAGGCGTCTCCACTCGCGAGAGCGTGACCGGTCGTTCCAGCCTCTCGGGCCGTCGCGGATAGTGCGAGGCCATCGCTGGCCGAGAGCCACGCACCATCGCCTCCGCCCAGGCATCTATCCGGTTCCTTACTTCTTCATCGAGACCCTCGCCCGTTTCAGCCGCTGTTGCCTCCAGCGTGCGGATAGTCTCGGATAGCTGGCCCTGCACGGCATTCAATTCCTCTTCCTTTGGGAAAGGCTTTTCGAGCTCCGCGCGCTTGGCCTCCAGATCCTTCTGTGTTTGTTCGATGTCCCTCTGGATGACTTCTGGTCTCTGGATCGTTGCTTCGATATGTTTCTCCAAGTCGGTCAAGATCCCGGAGACGGACCGCTTCGCGGTGGCCACGCCGCCGCCTATTTCCGCCACGGTCATCAGATCAACTGCAGGCGACGTCTTTTGCGTTAAATCTTCGAGGGTTTCCGTTTCAATCTGCGGCAGGATCTGGATCTTGACATCCTGGCCGTTCACCTGGAACTGAATCTCTCGCTGAATTGCGTTGATTCGCTCGACGATCTGTCGCAGCTTTGGATTCGCCCCCGACCATGCTTCTCGTGCCGTGGAGTTCCAGATCAGTGACGTAACGTCTTCGAGGTGGCTCTTATGGCCGCGCATCTGCGGTTTTTCCTTGCTGGCTTCCGCCTCCGCCAGGTAGGCCCCTACCGCCCCTTCCACGGCGGCCCGCTCCGCATCCATGCGTTCCTTGAGGGCCTTTTCTCCCTCTTGCAGATCCAGGTTTTTGCCGTCGAGCGTCAGTTGGGTGATCTTCGCATCGGGAAAGGCCTTTTTTTCGGCATCCGCCAGACGCGCATACCCGGCGATCTTTACCTTACTATCCTTTAACCAGGATTCATTCGACCAGATCCGGTTTCGGATCGTTCCGATGTTTTCCCGGTGCGCGGCGCGAAGCATCGTCAACTCCCGGAGCCGCCCCTCCAGGTCGTAACGGAGCTTGAACAGCGGGTTCCCCATTGCCGCCGCCGCCAGGTCCTCGAACGCGAATTGCAGCTCGTCCGCCGGATCGTCGAACATCCGGCCTGGCAGGTCTCCGCGCAGGAGTTGGTTGACGAATTTCTGCTTCTTTTGTAGGACGGAATAGGCCAGCGCATCGAGCGAGTTCTCCGTCGCATAGGCGAGGATCTCCACCTCCACGTTGGTATTCCCGGGGCGGATGATTCGGCCGTTTCGCTGCTCAAAGTCCATCGGCCGGACCGGCGCATCGATGTGGTGGATTGCCGACAGCCGCTCCTGAACGTTGACGCCGGTTCCCAGCTTGAAGGAAGATCCCAGCACAACGCGGATCGTTCCTTCATTCACCTGCTCGAACAAGGCTTCGCGGGCGACATCGCTGTTGTACTTGGAATCGGTGATGATCGCGATCTCGTTTGCCGGTAACCCCTTGGCGACGAGCTTCTTTTTGATGTCCTGATAGAGATTGAAGCCGTTCGGGCCGTTGATCGTGTCGCAAAAGATCAGTTGTGTTCCACGGTTGTCCGCAGTATCGGCCCACCGCTTGCGAACCTCCTTCACGCAACGGTTCACCTTGCTGACTGCCACGTCGGGAGCCCCGGCGACGACCAGCCGCATGTCGATTGCGGCAAATTTTGCCCAGTTGTACAGCATCAGGGGGATGTGGGTCATTTCACGTTTTTCATCCCCGGGCAACTCATTCCATTCCGCGCGCGCCGCGCGAACCGCCATGACGAAATTCGCCAGCATATCGGACCTTGGCAGGATGATTTGCTGAACCTCTCCGCCGCGCAGCTTCGGGACGGCGCCCTTCCAGCGGGGGACCTCATCCTGAAGGATTACGTCTGCGGCCGCCTTCCACATCCGCAGCATTTCCGGACCGTTGACATACTTGTTGAACCGGGCAACCCGCGCAAATTCGCCGGTCGGCGTCGGCTCAAGCTCGTAGGAGGTTTCACCAAACGACGTGGCGAATGCGTCGAACGAAGAGGCCCCAAACGCCTCCAGAAGATCCGGTCGGATATAGCGCAAAAGGGTCCAGAGCTCCGCCGTTGTGTTCGATACGGGCGTCCCGGTCGCCAGGTAAATGTTTTTGAAGCCGGTTCTCTCCTGGATCACGCGGCATTTCATCAGGAATCGGAAGGATTTGGCCGCGGCGCCCCGGTCGATCCCCTTGATATTCCCCATTTGAGTAAAGAACTCGCCGCGCTTGTAGTGGTGCGCTTCATCTACCAGCATCGCATCGAGGCCCATGTCCTCCAGGGCCATGTGCGAATCCTGGCGCTGATCAAGAAGGGCCTTCATTCGGGCCTCTTTTTGCCTCAATAGAGCTTCGAGTTGCTTGACCTTCAGAGACTTTCTCCCGCTGCGACGTCGCCCTTCATTCTCCGCCAACAGAAGTTGGCGGATGATGTCGATCTGCTCCTGCAAGAATGCCCGTTCACGTTCGGGCTTAACCGAGATCGAGTCAAAAAAGCTGTGCGGGAGGATCACGAAATCCCATTCGCCCGTTGCGATCTGGGAAATCAGCCGCTGCCGGTTCGCCTGCTGCCGGTCCGCTTTGGTCGGGCAGAGGATCTTGGCCGCCGGGTAAAGCTGGCGGGCCTGGGCAGCGAACTGGTTCAGCGTCGAATTTTGCACGACAATCAGCGGTTTGCGCGCCTGCCCGGTCCGTCGCAGCTCCATGGCCAGCGTGGAATAGAGGTAGGTTTTTCCGGTGCCGACCGCGTGGGCATACACGGTGCTGCCCTGGAGCCCCCGCGCAACCCCGCGCTTTTGATGGTCGTCCAGGCGGATCGTCGCGCTTGCGCCCGGGTAGTGGTCCAGGGTCGGCACTTCCCAAACGCGGTCAACGTAATTGTTCTTTTCCCGGTTGTAGATGTCGCCCAACTGCTTGGCAACTTCTGGCGTCCGGAGGATATAGTCCTTGAATGCGTCGTTGAGCTGCCGCTGTTTTTCCTGTGCGGCGGCGGTTTGTTCGCCATTGAGAACGCGGTGCTCGTTATTGTCCTCATCCCGGACGATATCGTACACTTGCGTCATCTTGAGGTTCAGCGTGTCCGTGACCAGTTCAGACGCGCTCACGCGTGCCGTGTCCCATTGCGGCAGTTGAGCGTAGTTCGTGCTCACGCTCCATGAGGAGCGGCCGTCTTCCCCGATGATCGTATTGGCAAAATCAACCTTTGTGTTGTAACCGCTGTATCCGAGATGAACCAGAAAACCCTTTATCACGTCCGGAGGGACCCACTGGGAGCCCAGCTTGACATAAATCTCGTCAATTGTCAGTTCCTTCGGCTGCACCTGCCGGAGCGCCTCAGCGTTGACGGCATGCCCTTTTTCTTCCGCAATTCGCAGCTTTTCCCGAACGTTTCCGGAGAGGTATTCCCCGGGCATCTCCAGGAGCCCGGACGCGGGATTCTCGAATGCGAGCTTCCGGTCGAGTATATCCTGACGGAGCCGGTCGGCGTCCATCTCCCCCAGGAGTTTCGCGACCAGATCCATGTTCAGATGGTTGCGGTAGGTCAGCGAAATGTTGAGCGCATCCTCCAGGGTGGCCGCGCTCGCCGGTTCGACGAACGGGTAGAGCGTTCTCTTTGAGAAAATGTCCATCTTCTCGTAGCGAATACTCCAGGCTTGCCCGGAGGTCTTCCCCTTGCTGGGCCGAGGCTCCCGAACTTCCCGCTCCAGCGCCATTGCATGGGGAAATTCGATATCGTCGGCCAAGTGGCTTTTGCGGGCGGGTGTAATCGTGCCGTAAGCCTTCACATAGGCGTCGTAATCCCGGTTCAAAGACGCCTGCTCCGTAGCGATATCATCGTCGGTTGCATCCGGGTCGAGCATAACGGCCTCGACGCGCTTCATCTGCTCCTTAACCTTCAGGTATGCGCGTGCCTGCTTGACTTTTTTGGCATCGTTGGACCACGACGGCTTGACCAATCGGCCACCTTCGACGCGGAAAATCCCTTTGGGAGACGAAACGAGCATCCCCTCTCTTTCAGCCTCTCGGGCCAGCTCTCCCTCCTCTTCGGTCCGGACCGCGTGCGGTGCGGCCTCTCCGGCGAGGCCGGCCGGGAAGCGGGCGACTGCGGCGTCGAGCTGTTCTGTAAGCGGCGTGGATAAGTCCGGATCCACGGTGTATTCGTTCCCACCGTACATTGTTCCCGCCGTGCTGTTTTTGCCGAGGATCATCTCCGGGTGCCGGATGAAGTATTCGTTGATCGAAACCTCTTCGCCGGATTCGGTCTGTGTCGGCATGACCAGCCGCCACTCGTCGGCGCCCGACAGGATCTCGCCGGTTTTCTTTCGCAAAATGAGGATGTCTGTGACGACCTCCGTACCGGCATTGGCGGCAAACGCCGTATTCGGCAGCCGGATCGCGCCGATCAGGTCCGCCTTCTTGGCCAGGTATTTGCGAACCTCGCCGTTGGTTGTCGCGTCCATCGTCCAGTGCGACGTGATCGCCACGACCAGACCGCCGGGGCGAACGACATCCAGAGAGCGGGCGAAGAAATAGTTATGGATAGACCATCCGGAATAGTCCGGGTGTTGTTTGTCGAAGATTTCGTATTTTCCGAACGGGAAATTGCTGATGACCAGATCGACGGTATTGTCGGCCATCCCTCGCGCTTCTTCAAACCCGGCGACCTGGATCTCCGCATCCGGGTAGAGCTGGGTCAGGATATTCCCGGTAAGGTTGTCCAGTTCGACCCCTTTTAGCCGAACATCGCTTGCGATCTCCTCCGGGACAAGCCCCAGGATATGGCCGACGCCCGCTGCGGGCTCCAGAACGGTCCCGGACTTGAAACCCAAACGGTGCGACAGCGCCCAAAGACCATGATCAATCACTTCCCGCGACGTGAAATGCGCATTTAATCCCGACTCCCGCGCCGCTTCCCACTCCTCTTCGGTCAGGATCCCGCCAAGATCCGGGTGAAGTTTCTCGCCGATTCGTTTTTTCCATTTCAGATAGGCGGCCTTTTCCTTCTCCGCCATGCGGTCCCACCACCAACCGCCATCTTTCTCGTAATCGATTGCGCGGACATATTCATCCTTGAACACCTCTTCGGTCACAGCGCCCCATCCGGTGTATTGGGCAAGGATCTTCATTTCGGCGCGGGTGGCGTCGCGGTTCTCTTTTTGCAGTTTCTTGGATAGGATTATGGCACGGATATTCGCCTCGATCCGGGCGATCTTTCCGCTTTGAAAAAGCGTGTCGGTGGGACCTATGCGGTGATTTCGATCGTGATCTCGTTCGGCTCTGTTTGCTTTATGCGCCAGGTCTCGATCATGTTCAGCCTCTTTTCGGACAGAGGCGCTGGGGGGTTCTCCCGACTCGCCGGGCCTTCGGGCGGGCAAATCAGGGCGTTGTAGACGATCTCCTGGGCCTGCCAGTTCGGCATTTTCTTCTCGTTCTCCAGCCGCCCCCACATGATGTTCGCTTGGGCGGACTTCTTGTCCAGGTAGGCCCGGAGCTTTCCCCTCCGAAACAGGTCGTACGTCCGTTGCGGGTGGTTCTCCAGCATCCAGTCCAGATGGTCGTCCCATTCCTGGTCCAGATTGCTCGCGTTCCACATGTGTTTCACCTGCCTCACCTCCCTCCGTCGGTTCTAATATAGCCTCTTTTTCAGCAATGTCAATGATTTTGCCGTCCCGCTCCGCCCGGACAATGTTTTCCGGGGGCACTTCCCTCGTCAGACCGCCGCCGCTAAGAACAATGACATAGGCATTGTCGTTGTTCCAAACAAACTCGCCCGCGGATATTCCCTTCTCTCCGGGTGTTTTGTAATAAACTTGATCGCCCTTTTGGAGCTTTCCAATAAGGGCCTGCTTGTCTTCCAGGGTGACGACATTTTCGTCAATCTCGTCGAGCGTGGCCTCGTTGTCCATCCCCGTTGGATCGAGCCCGGGCTGATATTTGGCCGCCATGTAGAACTGTTTCAGGTAAGGACGGACGGCATCCCCGAAATCCGCGATCATCTTCCGGGCGTAGGCTGTGAAAGCCCTGCTTCCGGCCTCGACATGGTAGACGGCGATCTTGATTCCGGCCTGGACGACCTGCGGAGACAAAGGAACACCCATGTGGATTCCCGAGAGGGCTTCTCTCAGGATCTTCCTGGCCTCTTCCAGTTCATCTTTTGTTACGAGCTTGTTCTGTGAGCCGTAGGCGGGGGGGGTTACTGCGGGTTCTGCTTCTGTTTCTCTGCCAGCAGCCGTTTCAGCGTATTCGGCAGAATCTCTTCGCACTTGGTGTAGAGCTCGTCCACCTGGGCCCTTGTCCGAATGTACTTTGGACTCGTATAGCCGGGGATCAGTTCCTTTGGGGACGTTGTTGTCGTATCCTTCATAAGACGACACCTCCTCCATTTCTTTGATTTGATTATACACCTCTCGGGGTCTCGTGTCAACTGTATTGAGCACGTAATCCGGATCGACGAATCGGACCGTCTCCTGGAAACGCGTCACGGCCCTCTTGGCCGCCTCGTCGGGTGTCGTATCCATATAATGGAGATGGATCTCGTATCCCAGCATATTCAGGGTCTGGATAAGGGTCTGCATCGTTTCGAGGGTCTTGCCCAAACGGACCAGGACCATATTGTCGCCATTCCGTGCGGCCATCGTGGTGACCATATCATCGGCAATCAAGGCGGATTCCGCGTGCGTCGCATGGGCGCCGATCCCGTTTTGATACTCGGGGAGCCGCTTCTTGATCTCGTCGGAATCGATCAGAAGGGATCCGTACTGCTCGGCCAGCGGTTCGGCCAGGCGAGAGGATTTGCCGGATCCGGGCATTCCGACCACGAGATCCACCCGTCTGTTCTTGTTTGCCGCGCCGTCGCCGTAGTATTCATCGGCCAGCCTCTGGCGGAAGGCTTTTCGTTCGTCGGTGTCGATCAGGATCGTCGCCGGGATATTCCGGGCCTTTTCCCGTGCCGCGATGATCTCCGGTGCATCGTATGGGGTGAGGCGTTCTCCCAGCGCCTCACGCGCGGTAGCGCTCAATACCTGATACCGGTCATCCCTCGGCGTACTCGGCTGCGCCTGCACACCGCCGCGAGTCGGCACCATGGCGACGGGTTCCGTCAACCTTACCCCATTCTCGACGATTGACCGGACCCCATTGGCATCCTCGAAGACCTCTTCGCCTTCCGCATTGATGCCGATGGATTCCCCTCTCGCTGTCGATCTCTGCTTCGCAGGCGGTGGCGTCTCTACTTTCTCCGGAGCCTTCTCAACCTGACCCACTCCCACCTGCAAGGAGGCCGGTAGTCGCATTTTACTGGCCAGGGCCACAGACAGCTTCGGCGCAACATGGACCCAGTTTACCCCGCCTTCGGATGTCACCGTCGCCGGAAAGGTCTGGCCTCCATACCGTACGATTACCTCTTCCCCCTTGGCAAACGGAACCGGGATGTCTTTTGACTTTGTTGCGGCTTCCGGTTCTTTCCTCCCCTGGTATCTGGCGATGGATAGGTTGATAGCATTAAGGGTGCTTTTATAGTCGGGCTCGTTGGCGATTTCCTCGGCGTTTCCGCTTTCGATCCCCTTCACCCAGTCGTCATAACCTGCTGTTGGCGCGCCATATCCTTTCAGGACGGCAAGTCGTGCCCTGATGGTTTGCATCTGCTCTTGTGTGATGTTCGGCGGAAGGTTCCCGGTAGCGCTTGGTTCTGCTTCCTTCTTCCCTCCCAGCGCGGTAAGCAGCTTGTCGGTCGGGTCGCCGTCATAGAAGGACCACACCTTTTTCGGCCCATACCAGCGGCCTCCCGCCTTCTTCATCGCATCGATGTGCGCCTTGGTATTCCCGGCGACGTTCCAGACCGGCGTGCCCTTCTTGGTTGTGGTCTCGTTGACGTTCAGGCCGAAATCGGAGAGATTCCCGGCCACGGCCGCAACCTTCGGCCGCGCCCCCAGGGTCGCTACGCCCTGGGGGAGCTTTCCGCGGCCGGCAACTATTTTTTCTTCTTCGGTTTGGCCTTGGGCTTCGCCTTCTCTTTGGCCTTCGGCTTCGCCTTTGCCTTCGATTTGCACGCCACGGTCAACACCTCCTTCCTGTTTGGTTTCCCGGGGTTTCGCCCCCAGCGTCTCCACGCCCTGGGTTGCCGCGGGGACCTTCCCGATCTCTGCCTTCTTCAAGACATCCTTGTGGATCCCCGTTTGAGGATCCAGCTCGGGAAAATCGGCCAGCACTTCAGGCGGAACGACCATGCCTTCTTTGATCGCTTTCGATACCGCCTGGCGACGAACCGTGCGGAGAAAGCCCCTGCTTTTCTCCTTGTAATTCGTCATGGTTGAATCCTGTGTCAGGATAACCCTCTCCCCTCCCGGAACCTGAGCGTTCTTTGTCTTGCCGGAGCGGTAGAACCGGACACCTGCCAGCCATTCATCCCGGGTCATCTCCCACGGCTGTTTCTGTTTCGGCACCTTATCTGCCTCGGTCCAGCCACCCGAAGGAGCATTATCGACGACGACGACCGGGGCAGGCGTTGTCAGTTCCGGGTAGTCCTTCAGACCGTCGGTCGGCCGCGCACCCAGCGTCTCCACGCCCTGGGTCGCTGTTGGTTCCGGTGTCGGGGTTTTTCCGAACACTTCCTGCATGACTCCTGTATCGGTTTCGTTCGCTTCGACAAAGCCCCGGATAATGTTTCGCTTTATGGATTTTGGCGTTTCGTCCGACCATCCGCTCGTATCAATTTCCCCATATTGGTCATAAACCGACTTGATGCGCCGATAATAAACATCGACCTGGGCGTCGGGAATCTTCGATACATCCACACTGATTCGATTAATGGACGGCCCGAGTTCGCCCGGGAATTGAGCGGCGTCTATCTCATTTCTGAATGACTCCAGACGTGCCCTTTCTTCCGGCTTTCTTCCCTGTTCCTTTGAAAGGTCGGATGACTGATTTCGCAATCGGTCGATGGTATCGCTTATTTTCTCTTTAAGCGCCGGCCCGCCGATTGACTTTTCAAACGATTCCAGATCTTTCAACGCGCGCTGGCCCTTGGGGTCATCGGCCTTTGTACGGTTTCTGATGATTTTGATGCCCGCGCTGATGGCCTCGTCTCTCGTGCCGTACGCCTCGGTATCTATACTCGGGGCATACCCGCTACCTTCATAGTCGCCGTACTTTTTCCCAATGTTGATGCCGAGGTGAAATCCGTCGGGCGCTTCCGCGATCTGGATCTCGCCGTCGCGGCCCGCGGCCTTGCTGAAGGGGACGACAATCTTTTCCAGGTTTGTATAGACGCCGTGGTCGTTGATCTCGTGACCTTCATCTCGGTACTTCGCGACCGCGTCATCCAATATCTGCCTTCTGGACGGTTTTCTCTCCCCCGTCGGTTCCGGACGAAGCGGCGGCGTGATGGTGGGACCTTCCGGGGCGGGTGCGGGCGCCCCGGAAGGTTGTACCGGCGGCGATGGAGGGGTCGCCTCCGGCACGGGTGAGACATTCGGCCCGGCGGCTTGCAATTCGGCTGCTCGCCGGGCCAGTTCGGTCCTGGCGCCAGATACGCCCAGTTCGGCTTGCTGACGCAAGGCGTCATCGGGCATTCGGCGAAAAACATCCACGACGGGTGCGGGCGCTTCCGCTGCGGGCGGCTGCACGGGCATTTCCCGAGCGGCCTTCGGCGCTTCGGCGCGCTCCGGGCTGACCGGCATGGACCTCTGGATCTCGGCGCCGGGCGGCGGCTCCATTCGCGGCGGCGCGGTCGGGCTTGCGGCCCCGGCGGGTGCAATCGGCGCCAGCAGGTCGCGCTCCAGATCGATCTTGGTTCTCTCTTCCGGCGCTTCGCGGCCCCCGCCCAGGTCGTCCACGCCGGTGATGGTCGCGCCCATCGGTTGCGGCGGCGCGGGTGCGATCGGCGGCGCTCCGGGTCCGGCTGCCGGTCCGCCCGGCGGGACGGTCGGCCCCGGCGGCGCCCCGATGTCGGTCACGGCCTGGCTGCCGGTCGTCATCGCCCCGCCCGTCTTCTCTCTCATCCCGAACGCGCCGAGAACCTTGTTCCTAATCGCTCCCGGTTCCGTCCCGGTGGTGTCGATTTCCTTGCCGGTGTCGCGGATCTTCCGATAACCATATCCCGCGCCGCTCATCACGCCGGTCAGCATGAGCACGCTTGGAAGAACCTCTTCGGCCGATTTCAGCCAGTCCTCGCCGCTGGCCCATTCGCGCATCGGCTCGTCGGTCATTCCGGCTTGGGCCTCCGCGCGTTGTTGCCCCATCTGCGTGATGGTTTCAGTCGCCTCTTCCGTGGCGCCGATTCCGGCGGCGCGGGTGATCCCTTTGACAATCTTCCCTTTCACGCCCTTCGGGAGGAGATTCGCCACCTTTCCCGGGACGGATCCCTTGGCGACCATCAGGGCCAGCTCCAGAACATTTCCGATCGCCTCGGGCCCGGCCTCCCACAAGCCCGCTTCGGTGGCCAGGGATTCAAATGTTTCCCGGAACCGCGCCTCTTCCTCCGGGCTGATCGGCCGGCCGAACTGCTGGATAAACTCTTCATTTTTCCGCGTCAGCCAGTCGTTCATCGTCTGGTAGCCCTGCATCCGGTGCGCGGCGGCTGCGCCGCCGGCCATCCCCCCCGCCACGGTGGCGCCCGGAACGGGTGTTACGGCCCCCGCCGCGCCGCCGGCCAGCGTGCCGAGCATGGATACCCCGGAAAACGCAAGGTTCGGCCCCAGCTCCGCGATGTCCCGTTTGGAAATGACGCCGGGAATGAAGTCTCCGGCTCCCTCATACTCCTCGCCCAGGGCCTTGTTTCGCCCTTCAACCCAGTTGTAGAATTGATCCAGGTATCCGCGATCGGTGATCGACGCGCCGGTTTGCCCCTGAAATGCGGCAATGGCTTGTGCCGCCAGATTTTCGGGCACCCGCGCAAGGGTCTTGGCGAACGCGCCGAGCGAAGATTTCCCCGATTTTTCGGGCCGGAGAGCGGTTTGACGCGATACCGTCCCGGACGGAACGGCCGGCGTCTCTTCGCTATCCGACAGCAGAAATGCTGCCAGCGGGTCCATGGCCTGGGCGGGTGCTTCTCTTGGAGACTCACCGGAAATCAGGAACTTGGCAAGAGGGTCCGTGTACGAGGTGGATGCAAGGGGGGGCATAGCGTCTCCTGATCCGTTAGAAGGTTAGTCCCGGCTCCGATTCGTAATCCGGAAGATTCGGCACACGGCGGACCGCGCCCGCAATGTCGGACAGCACGGACCCGGGGCGGATCCCAAAGGTGTCGCCTTCGGCGTTCCCCTGGGCGTTGCTTTGCAGTTCCTGCCGTTTTTTTCGCAAGAAATCGATTCCGGCGGCCTGCCCGTCCTTTTGAATGATCGCCGCGGCTTCCCGCAGGACGGCGGGATTCTTTACCTGGAAATACTGTTTCAGCTCCAGGATCTCCGGCGTCACGCCATTTTTCCCGGCAGCCGGTGCGACCTCCGGTGCATTGAATTTGTCCGACGGCCGACCGTTGCTCTGGGCAAATTCGCCCTGCATTTTCTTCCAGCGTTTCGTGATGGTTTCCATGGCTGAGGCGGCCTCCTCGGGGTCGGTGATCCCCATCTCCTTAATGACCGCCGTGACCAGCCCTTTGTCGGGTCCTCTTTCGATCGCATCCCGCAGGATGTCGATCTGGCCGGACAGGGCGTCGTAATTCGCCTTAATCTGCTCTTTTTTTGCCGGGTCCTTCTCGGTCAAGATCTGCTTCTCCATGGTCTTGAGCTGTTCCGTATGGCGGATGACCGCCGCGCGCGGCAGCGCGTAGGCCATATAGGGCGAGGTTATCATCTTCTCGAACCGCTCCGGCGTCGTCGGGGAATCCTTGTTGACGTTCATGAATCCCCAGACAAACGGATCGATCCCCATCTGTTGGCCGATCTGGCCGATGGTCGTCTTTCCGTACTGAGCGTCGAACTTCTGTTTCTCCCGCGATTCTTCACCTTTCTTGAAAGACAACATCTTGTTTCGATATGCTTCTTCGTTTTGCTCTTTTTGCAGGCTGAAGGTGTCGCGGAACTTTTCGCGCTCCAGTTGGTTCGCGGCCTGAACCTGCTGCTGCTCGGCCTGCTGTGTCCGAAAAGTGACATCCTCGCCGCGCGCGCGCAGCGCATCCTCTCTGGCCTGGCGGAGCCGGTCCTGTTCGGCGGCCTCCCGTTGCGCGGCCTGCCGGTTGCGTTCCGCTTCCAGATCGAGGCCGCGGTTCGCCTGGCCGAGCTTCTCCTTTTCCAGGTCCATGGCCTGCTTGGCGATTTCGTTCGACATGAATGTCTTCATCAGATCGACGATGGTAGCCTGGGTGTTGGCCAGCGCATTGCTGACGGGTGCGTAAAGGTCCATGATGATCCTCCTTGTTTTATGCCGTCGCGATCATAATCGCGGCTATTGTGATGATGCCTAAAATCGATACCCCCGTAGTGATGTAAAACTGCCTCTGCGCCGCAGCCGACTGCTCGTCGGCAATCCGCATCTGGTCATCGTGTTGCCTCTGATTCTGGGCCATCTGCCGGTCAAATTGATCGCGCGATTCCGCTAACGCGAGATCCTGTTGCCGCTTTTGTTCTTCCAGCGACTTGCCGAACTGCTGTTCCGAAAGCGCGTATTGCCGTTCAAACTCTTCTCGACGGGCGGCAATCTCCTGTTGGGTCAGTCCGGCGGTCGCCTCCAACCCCAGTTGGAACTGCCGTTCCCGTTCGGCCATGTCGCGGTCGAACTGGGTTTGGCTCTGCTCTATTTCTATTCCAAACTGCCGTTCCCGTTCGGCCATCTCGGCATCGAACTGTGTTTGTCCCTGCGTAAATTCGCGTTCGAACAGTTCCCGCCCCTGGGTAAGCTCCCGGTCGAACAGTTCCTTGTCCTGTGTCAGCTCCCGGTCGAACAGTTCCCTGCCCTGGTTTAGAGACGATTCAAACTGTGTTTTCTGCTGTTCCATCTCCTCCTGTCGCTGCTGGTCCGCCTTTTTTTGCATCGCCTCTTGCTGGGCCGTGGCGGCCTGCGACAGGGCGATCTCTTCGTAGGGTATTCGCTTCTTCTTCCGCGTGAGCGCCGCCTGCTGGAGCGTCCCGCTGGGTCCGCTGGAGAGATTCATATCAAACATCGTTTGGTCTCCTTTCTTTTGGGTCGCTCACATCTCCGGCGATCCGTTACCGGTGAAGATCTTGTAAACTGTGCGCCGCGCCGGTCGCGACCCTGATTCCTTCAACAGGCAATTCACATCGGCGCGGGTTACGGCGCTGAATGCCAACCGGTTTAATGAGGCCCGCGTTGTCCTGTCGGCGGCTTGATTGGGAAACGGTACCTCGGATCATCGGTCCCGGGCAGGTTCGATTTCGGCAACTGGACGGTGCCGACCGGACTAACCGGTTCTTTGATCCGCGGCGATGGCCATTCGCTTTGCGGCGGCTGGACAGGACCAACCGGATTAATCGGTTCTTTGATCCGCGGCGATGGCCATTCGCTTTGCGGCGGCTGGACAGGACCAACCGGATTAATCGGTTCTTTGATCCGCGGCTGGCTTTCCGGCGAGGCGTCCGGTGTAGGTCCTCGCCAGTTGCGTCCCTCATTTTTCCCATACAGTGTGTAGTGCGTCCACGGATCCATTCCCGCCCGGGCGACATCCATATATTCCTCAAGGTAAATTGCGGAGGCCTCCTTGTAGGTCTTCCCGCTGGGTCTGGTCGGGGGGCCATTTATGATGGTCTTTTCGACAGGAGACTTGTACGCGATATCGAGCTGCTGAAGCTCTTTCATTCTTTGATCCCTCAAGATCGTGGATGCTTTTTGGAATTCGGCCTCCAGCTCTTCCCGCTGCTGCGGATTGGCCACGTTTCTAACCGCCATGGCCAGCTTTTTTTGTAGATCCATTTCTCGCTTTGAATAAGTATCCCTGATCATTTGGACACGGCTTTTATATTCGTCGGGTCCTGTGATCGTCGGATAGGTGTTGTTCCCCGGCGGCCAATGTTTCGGATCTGTGTTGGGATCGGGAATATCAACAAGCCTGTTGTTCCCCGGCGGCCAATGTTTCGGATCTGTGTTGGGATCGGGAATATCAACAAGCCTGTTGTTCCCCGGCGGCCAATGTTCCGGATCAATGGGCTTTCCTGTCCTATGATCAATGTTGGGATTTCCTTGGGGACCCGCCCAGCTCCGCTCTACGGGCGACGGAGGTGTTAGTCTTTTTGGCTGGTATTCCGGCAAGCCGGGGTCAATATAGGGGTTTATCTTTTTCTTTCTTTCCCGCTCCGCATTTTGCAGTGTCATGTCAGCCATTGTTTTATCTCCTTCCATATTTTTTGATATTTACATTTCTGGTGAACCGGTGAACAATTGATATCCGGGTTCGGGTGTTGTACGCGCGGCTCCGCGCCAGACTCGGCCTTCTTTTTGCCCGTATCTTGTATAGTGCGTCCATGGATCCATCCCCGCCCGGGCGACATCCGGGTTGTCCTGAAGATAACGAGCGGCGGCTTGTTGATAGGTCAGGTTTGCCGCCGCGGCTTGCGGTGCCGGTGTCTGTTGGACCGGCGCGGGCTCGTCCGGCAGCTCCGGCGAACCGGTGAACAATTGATATCCGGGTTGGGGTGTTGTACGCGCATCGCCGCGCCAGACTCGGCCTTCTTTTTGCCCGTACCTTGTATAATGATCCCATGGATCCATCCCCGCCCGGGCGACATCCGGGTTGTCCTGAAGATAACGAGCGGCGGCTTGTTGATAGGTCAGGTTTGCCGCCGCGGCTTGCGGTGCCGGTGTCTGTTGGACCGGCGCGGGCTCGTCCGGCAGCTCCGGCGAACCGGTGAACAACTGATATCCGGGCTGATGCGCCGGCGCGGCTTTTGGCGTGGGAGAAGGCGCTGCCGTTGCATTCGGGTTGTCCGGATTGCCTTTGGGTTCTGTCTTCGGCGCGGAGACGCCTGGTCCCGTCTGGGAACCTTGCGGCTCGACGGCCTTTGCTTTTGGTTCCGGAACCGTTGCGCCGGGTTTGGTCTCACCCGGCCAGAACTTCCCTTGCGCGGCACCGTATTTCACATAATGATCCCAGGGATCCAGTCCGGAACGGGCGACGTCCGGATTATCAAGCAGGTACCGCCGACTTGCCAGGTCATACGGCCGTTTGTACGCCGCATTTACCGCCCCCGGCTGGTCGGATCCTTTCGGGAGCGGATTCTCGCGCGGATCGGTTTGTGCCGTACTGGAAGGCGCGGGATCCACCCCTCTCCATCCTGGGCTCGGCTCCTTGATCAATGGCTTGTTTGGGTCCAGCTTGAAACCGATGGCGTCGAGGTACTCCTGCCTGCCATACCCCATCCCTTCGGGAGTGGGATATAGCTCGGATTCATAGGCTCGCATGTAACCTTCTCGTTGCTCCGGTTTTAGCTGCCAGTACACCCGCGACAAGCCCGGCTCGACCTTGAAGTTCTGTTCATAAGGGGCCAGGTAGTTTTCCAGCGGGGGGAGACCGCCCGGGGCCTTGTAGTTTTTGTCGTCTGGCGCCAGCACCGACGGAAATTCCGGGATCTCCACGGTATAGCCGTCGCCACCGTTTGTGATGTGGGCCAAGCCAGGGTTATAGACCAGCATTGAATTCGGGTCTTTTCGGGCCATTGCCTTCATGTAATTATCCTGCCGGGTCTTGATGATCTTTTCGATGTATTCGCGCTTCGGCTTCTTTTCGGCCTCCTGATAGGCTTTCTCTCCGGCCAGCCTGGCCGCGTTGTAATCGTCTTGCTGTTTTTTGAGCGCCGCGGCCTGCGATTCCTGTTCGCTCTTGAGGCGCGCCTGCGCGGCCTCCTGCGCTGACTTTCTGCGTGTGGCCTCCTGTGCAACCCTGCTTTTTTGTTCGGCCAGCCGTGCTGCCTGCTCGGCCTCCAAGCGCTGCCGTTCAGCGGACTCCCGGCTGGATCTTCGTTCTTGCTCCGAGAGCGCCTGGCTCCTCAACCGTTCTTGTTCCGAGAGCGCCTGGCTCCTCAACCGTTCTTGTTCCTCCGCAAGCGCTTGTGCCTTTTGATTTTGTTGCAATTCCTGCTCTTGCTGTGAGACCGTCTGTTGTCGTTCCAGTTCGGCCTTCGCGCTGGCCTGATCGCGGACCATCCTGCGCTTTGACGCGTCATACCGGGCATAGTGGTTGCTGATCGACTGCTTGACCGCCTCGATCGCCTTCAGCCGTTGTCCGAGTGTTCCGTAAAGGGTTATCTTCGGCTCCGAGGACGTGCTGCGTCGGGCGCCGGCAATCGCGGACAGTTGCGCGCGGCCAGGTTCCATCGGCGCAATCCCGAGCGCGCCCTGTACTATGGATGCGCTCCGGGCGTACTGATCGGGCGTCAGGTTTGTGGGGGCAATCGGGCCTTCCGTCATCCCCAAACGGCCTGTCTTTGCGACTTCACTAAGTGTGGCCATGATTTGTCTCCTTTACGGTGATAGATATCGATACGCCTGGGGCGTCACCTTCATCCGGTCGTACCCCTTGGCGAAATCGGCAAGGGAAAGCGGGGTTGTGACGCCGGTCTCGTTCGGGTTGATCAGATATTTCCCTGTCATCTCCCAGTTGGGATCGAATTCATATTTCGGTGTTTTGTAGGCGCTGTTTATCTCATCGATCATGGTATTGACTGAAAGGTCATAGGCTCGATTGAAATCTCGCGTTCCCGAAACCGACCTGGCCGCATTCAGCTCCGCATTTATCGCCTTTCGTTCATCAATAGCCTTTTTATGTCCATAAGCGCTGATGATGGTATTCCCGAGCTGTACCACCGAGCCGATTCGGTTGTTCAGAATCCAGGTGTCGAGGTCGCGGCGCTGCCGGGCCATCTTATCGGCGAATACCTGGTCGGAAAAGCTAAGGGTTTGGCTGAATTTGTCCCGCATCCAGGCGATTTCGTCGTCGAACTTCTTCGCCTTGAAGGCCAATTCTTGCTCGAACTGCGTCATTTTCTGTCCGGTGGACATGATACTCTCGTAGCTCGACTCGCCCAGTCGCATTCCGGCGATGTCCTTTTCCGCGGCCAGTCTCCGGTCGAACTGGCTGGCCGATGCGGCCAGACGCCCGCCGAACTGCCGTTCCCGTTCGTCCATCGAAAGGGTAAAATGCCGACCCTTTTGCTCTATCGATCCGCCGAACTGCCGTTCCCGTTCGTCAAGTGTTTTAATGGCCTGCGCGTATCGGGTCTCCAGGCTGGTCGTGGCCTGCCTTCCCTTCTCTCCCGTCGATAGCCCGAACTGCCGTCCCTTTTCTTCCGCCGACAAACCGAACTGCCGCCCCTGTTCCTGCTGCGCGGCTTCTCGCGCCGCCATATCCAACGCGAAACCTTCAGCCTTGTTTTCGACTTCGCCTTCGGCCACGCCGTGCGCATAGGCCGCCAGGCCCGTCGGTGCGATCGCGCGCTCTTCCTGCGGCAGACGGTTCGCCTTAGCCCAGGCCCGTTCAAAGGCGATTTGTGAAGACATATCCATCGGTTTCGTTTCCTTTCTCCGCGGTCATCCCCCGGCGCCGGAGGTCAGATCTTCCCGTTCCACGGTAAACTTCCAGGCCATTCCAAGGAGCGTTGCGCCGCCTGCGGGGGCGGCGAACGCCAGGCGCAGCTTGTGTGAGAAAGCCGCCTGGGAAATCGGCTGCGTATGGCGGCTGTGGCGGTTGGTCGCCGATAGCGCTGCTGCTGAAAGGCTGGTTCCCGACGACGCGCCGTTTTTATAATGGGTCAGCGTTACCGACATATCGGAGGCCACGTTTGCCAAAAGTTTTAGGTATCTCAGTCGCGTCACGTCCCACATCTCCCCGGTCGGCAGCACATCCGCGGTATCAACAATGCAGGCGATCGGCGTGCCGCCCGTGTCCCAGGTGTCGCCGGTATTGACGCGGCGGAGGTGTCCGTCGTCGTAACTGGCAAAGATATACGGGGTCCCGTTCGTGGAGACGACGCGACAGAAGGCCTGTGGGTATTGGTTGTCATTGGCCACGCGGCGATACCAGCGCCGCTTCATCAGATCGAATACCAGCCAGACGTTGTTGACGGTCTGCCCGGATCCCGAGGGGAAACAGAGATGATATTCCAGGTGTTCCAGATCGACGACCGCACAGGCCTTCTCGACGGCCGACCAGTTGATGCAGCGGCTGTCGTTGCGGTCGAAGTAGCACTCCATTCCCGGAAGCGGCGTGACGGTGGCGGTGTCGCAGACCACCGGTCCGACATACGAAAGCCACAGCGCGATGCAGCGCAGTTCCGCCTGTTCGCTCCCATAGCCGATTTCCACCGTGTCGATGGTCAGCGGTGCGGGACAGCCGATCCCGCCGGAAAGTCTGTAAATCTGATACGTTTCGGCGTCATATCCGGACAGCAGATAGGTCTCCTGCGCCTTGCAGAAGACGGCGACATGATACATCGTCGAGCCGAGACGGTTGTACATCTCGATCGCACAGGTCAGCGGATCGTTACCGCCGAAGTAGAGCGGCGCGTTGTTCATCCCCAGGCTCGCGTCGGAGCCGGTGAAGACGTCCACCGTATCGGTCATTCCAAAGTCTACGCGGTTGCCCTCTTCCCCTTTGGTATATCCGCACAGCAGCGGCCGGTTGCGGAACATGAATGGGAAGACATAGCCGTCGATCGATTTCGGGGCCTCGATCGCGGTGACGTGATACAGCTCCACGGTGGAGCTGAACGTGGCGGAAAAGCTGATTTCGTAGGTATAGAAGGCGGTTTCGCCATCCAGCGAAAGCGTCTTGTCCTGCTCACTCACATCAAAGGCGACCATTCCGCTCTGGCCGAAGCTCGCGCCGGAGATTGCGGTTTTGTCGGTAAAATCGGACACATCGACCCAGATTCCCTGATACCGCCTGATCCGCATGGCCGAAACATTGCTGTTGTAGCTTCCCGGGATGAAGCGGAACATGAATCCTTGTGCGGGGCTGGCCGTCTGGATGTAGATCTTTTTGGTCGTGGCGAAGGCATTCAGTTGATCTTCCGTGCCGGTCGTCTGCGCGTCGTCATTCAGGTAAGAGGTATAATCCTGATTCTTGGCGCCGTCGAAGATCTTGAACCCGGTCAGAATCATTGAATCGCCGCTCCAGAGCGAACGGACGTTCTGCCAGGGACAATCGACGGTGATCTGGTAGATGTACGGAGAGTCGTACCCATCGTCGGTAATCTCGCTGCGATGCAGCCAGGCACTGAAGCTCGCCCGATACCAGTAGAGCGACAAGCCATTGATGAAAATCGGCTTTTGCGCCGTGGGCAGCGTAAAGGCGCAAGCGCCTGTCTGGGCTTGGGATTTCCCGGAGGAAGTCGTCCCGTCGCTCAGGTCAGATACCGGCGTCCAGGCGATTTCATCAGCGGAATACCGGCCGTATTGAAGCGTCAACGATGCGGCCCGAACGTTGCAATACTCCGAATTGATGTAGAAATTGAATCCCTGCGCGGGGCGTGTGCAACCGAGGTAGATGTACACCTTGTATTGGATCTGGAAGGTGAGGCATAGATCCAACGCTGGCTTGTGGTTCCAACTGCCGTCCGCGGCCTGGTAGTCCATCGATTTGATCGGCGTCAGACCGGACGAGTTGGTATAGTATTCGTAGTAACAATGGACTTCGGTCACACCGGTGCTACACACGTAATCTGCATCGGCGGTGATGACGATCCAGTAATAGGTTTCGGCCGTCAATTCGACGGGCGATGTGAAGTCGAATTGGATGAACGAAAATTCGGTCGTCAGTGAAGCGCAAGGCACCGGTGTCGAGGTGGCGGTATTCTCGGTCGTGATCGTGCTTCCTGATTCCGTAATGATGTCGTCGCCCGACTCCGCTCCTAAATAGGGAATCCCGGAGGCGACCTCCGGATAATCATCCGGATAGGTGCCCGTTGCGCTGTAAATCTTGGCCAACAGGTTTCCGGCGGGGTTCCCGTTTTTTTTCAATTTGAATGAAACGCCGTGAATGGATCCGGTGCGGTTTGCCTTGAACCGTCCCGCGAAAGCCTGGTTGGTCTCGCCGTTTGTCTTTAGATCGTGGTATGAACCGTAGAGTTTGTCCCCTTGGGTCTGATTCCATCCGTCGGCCATCAACGGGATGCTTTCATCGTCCGATGTATCGTTGGTCCGCAGATACTGGGTGTATTCGTCGTGGTAATCGATATGAGTGGCCATCGAAATGAACGAGACGGGCATCTCGTCGCCCGCCCAGACCTTCACGTTCTGCCCGTCGCAAAAAGCTACATGCCCGGTGGGCCAGCGCGCGAAGCGCCCCTGTGCCG